>Ga0207755_100066_pt1 | contig 96190 bp, 92 predicted proteins | sample A23P2SouthBayCA_FD_187734 | JGI IMG/M metagenome (GOLD analysis project Ga0207755, IMG submission 187734) | Aerobic enrichment media microbial communities from Bioluminiscent Bay, La Parguera, Puerto Rico - A23 P2 (SPAdes) | ecosystem: Environmental > Aquatic > Marine > Unclassified ...
GCGCTGGCTCGCGGGTGACGCGGCGCGAGCGAAGCGAGTGCCGCGAAACGAGCGGGAGCGAACGGAGTGAGTGACACGCGAGTGCGCGAGCCAGCAGCGTGCGAGGGATGAGCCGCGAGGTGCCGTCGGCACCTCGGCCCGCTCGCGCGGTGCAACCGCGCGAGGACACCGCAGCGACCGAACGGAGTGAGGGAGCGAATCGGTTGGGGAGGGCGTGGCGCAGTGCGGTCGTGGTGCGGTTTCCCCTAGGTCCGCGCTAGCAAGCGTCTCGACCGTGCTGGAGACGCTCTACACGCCCAGAACACCTCAAACCCCCAAATTTCACACTAACACGCGTCTCGACCGTGCTGGAGACGCTCCCCAAAGCGGACCAGCCACCCAGCGATTCGCGAGAGAGGACGTGCGAGAGAGGACGTGCGAGAGAGGACGTGCGGGTGAGACGGGAACGAGAAGACGACCACGCAAGAGAACCCTCCCACACAGAACGCACCAGACAGAACCCTCCTACACAGAACGCACCAGACAAAACACAAACCAGCCGGCTTGACCTCCTCCCACCGCTAAAGGGGTGGACTTCCGCTCGCTACGTGTCAGTCGGCACTCGACACGCTCTCGACTCCTGCCTCCGCGAGCTCCTCCTCGGAGAGCGAGCCGCGGAGCCGGCCGAGCGTCCGCCGCGCCTCCGGCAGCTCCGCATCACGCAACGACGAGACGAGCGCGAGCGCCCGCTGTGCGCGGGTGCGGCGCCACGACGCCGCCCGCGCCTCGTAGGTGCGGATGGCACGCAGGAAGTCGACGCGGCGGAACTCCGGCCAGTACGGCGCACAGAAGAACACCGCCGCCTCGTTGCCGTTGGCGTGCCACGGGAGGAAGTTCGAGGTGCGCTCGTCGCCGCCCGTGCGGATGATGAGGTCGACCGCGCGGGTCGGCTGGTCGGTGAGTCGGCGGTCGAGCTCCGCAGAATCGACGTTCGCGGGGTCGAGGTCCCCAGCAGCCACGTCCCGGGCGACCGACCGCGCGGCGCCGAGCAGTTCCGCGCGGCCGCCGTACGCGAGCGCGACGTTGAGCTGGAGCTCGTCGTAGCCACGGGTGCGTTCGTCCGCGTACGCGACGGCGTCGCGGACCCGCTCGGGGAGCAGCGACACGTCGCCGATCGCGCGAATGCGGACGCGGTTCTCGTGGACCTCCTCGCGGTCCGCAAACCCTCGGAGCTTCGACTCGATGAGGTCGAACAGCACCTCCTGCTGCTCCTCCGGCCGCTCGAAGTTCTCCGTCGAGAAGGCGTACAGCGTCAGCTCCTCGACGCCGAGGTCGCGACACCACCGGAGCATCTCCTCGGTCGTCTCGGCGCCGTCGTGATACCCTTCCGTGCGCCGTTTCCCCTGCGACTCGGCGTAGCGGCGGTTGCCGTCCTGAATCACCGCGACGTGCGAAGGAGCCCCGTCGAGCTCGCGCTCCAGCAGCCGCTCGTAGAGGCGAACCGCCGTACGACGGAGCCGACCGCTCATGCGCTTCGGTGGTGCGCCGCGGCGTATGAGTCTTGTGACAGCCGACCGACGGCAGACGGGCGCAACTGGAGTGCCCGGTGGGTTTTTATACGAGAACGGTCAATCCCAACCTGCAATGGCGACAGGTAAGGTTGACTTCTTCAACGACACCGGCGGCTACGGCTTCATCGAGACGGAAGACTCCGACGAGGACGTCTTCTTCCACATGGAGGACGTCGGTGGCCCGGACCTCGAGGAAGGGCAGGAAGTCGAGTTCGACATCGAGCAGGCCGATAAGGGCCCGCGCGCGACGAACGTCACGCGCCTGTAAGGGCACGATGTCACGACAGCGGTAGCGGGATCAGACTGCGGCGGCGTGTTTCTACGGCGTCGATACAACCCTTCGTGGGCGACGGCCACGCGGACTCCGACGCGACGGCCGCGCAGACTCCGACGCGGTGGTGCCCCGTCGCAGCCGACGTGGCGACCCGAGACCGGTGGCTGTTTACCGCCGTAACGACGAGGTCGGGTATGACCGACGTCACGGACCGGGACCTCTACGAGCGGACGAAGGCGCTGCTCGACCCCGGCGACATCGAACTGAACGGCGTCATCGTCCACACCGACCTCACGGGGGAGGAGGAGCCGACGCTCCACCAACTGACCCTCGACGTCGGGAACGTCATCGCCGAGCACGCCGGCCACGAACCGACGGACACCTACGTCCACTCCGGCAACGACGACCCCGACTTCGGCGTCAACCAGCATCAGGGGCTCACCCTCGACGGCGACGAGTTCGTCTGGGAGTGCCAGCAGCTGATGCGCGACGGCACCTACGACGTCGTCTTCTACTACGAGGCCGACGCGGACCAGGACGGCATCGTCGCCGACCTCGAAGCCGACGGCCACGACGTGACGGGCGTCCGCGGCGAGTAGCCGAGACGTGAGGAACTGGCCGGGACCGACGGGCGACCGTCGCGACCGGGTGCGAGCCGCTTATTGGCCGGTAGCCCCGAGCGTCGGTAATGACACGCGGGGACGTCGACTACGAGTTCGATCGGACGGACCGCGCCATCGTGAACGCCTTCCAGGGGGGGTTCCCGGTCGTCGCAGACCCGTACGAGCCCGCGGCCGCCGCGCTGCGCGACCGCGGGATCGACGTGACCGAAGACGAGCTGTGCGACCGCGTCGCCGAGATGGTCGACGCGGGCGCGCTGTCGCGGTTCGGCGCGCTGGTCAACGCGGAGGAGATCGGCGGCGCCGCGTCGCTCGTCGCGATGCACGCCCCGCCCGAGCGGTTCGACGAGATCGCAGAGCAGGTGAACGGCTTCCGCGAGGTGGCCCACAACTACGAGCGGGAACACCCCCACCTCAACATGTGGTTCGTCGTCTCGGTGGCGGACCCGGACGGCGTCGAGCGCGTCCTCGCCGACATCGAGGCGGCGACCGGCCAGCCGACGTACGACATGCCGAAGCTCCGGGAGTTCCACGTCGGCGCGAAGTTCCTCGTGGAGGGGCCCGTGCCGGAGGGGGACCTCGACTGCTCGGCGCTCGGTCCCGCGGTCGACCCCACGGACAGAGGCCACCTCACCCCCGAGGAGTACGACCTCGTGATGGAGATCCAGGGCGGGCTCCCGACGACGCGGACGCCGTACGCGGACGTCGCCGACGCGCTCGACCGGGACATCGAGTGGGTGACGCGGACGATCAAGCGGTTCGACGCTGAGGGGAAGGTGCGACGGGTCGGCGTCATTCCGAACCACTACGCGCTCGGCTACACGGAGAACGGGATGACCGTCTGGGACGTGCCCGACGAGGTCGTCGACGAGGTCGGGCCTGAAGTCGCGTCGCTGGACTTCGTCACGCACTGCTATCGGCGGCCGCGCCACGAGGGCGTCTGGCCGTACAACTTCTTCGCGATGACGCACGGCCGCGACGAGGCCGAGAGCCGCGAGCGGATCGAACAGGTCCGGGCGGTCATGGCCGACCACTACGAGGTCGCGGACGACGACTGGGACACCCTGTTCTCGACGCGCATCCTGAAGAAGACGGGTATCCGGCTCGACGAACGCGCCGCGGCGAACACGGGCGAGGCGTGACTGAGGTGACCGCATGATATGTGCCGGGTTCGGGACACGCTTGCGCTCGTCGGGCGAGGCGTGACTGAGGTGACCGCATGATACCGCTCGTCCACGACTTCGAGGGGGAGACGGTGCTCGTCGTCGGCGGAGGGACGGTCGGCGCACGGAAGGCCCGCCGGTTCGCCCGCGAGGCGGACGTGGTCGTCGTCGCGCCGGCGTTCGCCGACGCCGACTTCGGCGGCGCAGAGCGCATCCGCGCTGCCCCCGCCCCCGACGAAATCGCGGGCTGGCTCGACCGGACCGATCCCGCGCTCGTCGTCGCCGCGACGGACGACGGGGCGGTGAACGCCCGGGTCGAAGCCGAGGCACGCGAGCGGGGCGTCCTCGTCAACCGCACGGACACCCACGGCGACCGCGAGCCGGGGAGCGTCGTCGTCCCGGCGACGGTCCGGGACGGCGACGTGGTCGTCGCCGTCTCGACCGGCGGCGCCTCGCCCGCGCTCGCGAAACACCTCCGCGAGCGCGTCGAGGCCGAGGTCGAGCACGCCGGCGCGATGGCGGAGCTGACCGGCGAGCTTCGCGACCGCCTCCAGCGCGAGGGGGTTCCGCCGGCGGAGCGCCGGGAGGCGGTGCGGACGGTCGTCAGGAACGACCGGGTTTGGAAGCTTTTAGAAACGGGAACATCTAAGGCATGGCAGGAAGTGGATTCGCTCATCGGAACTTCCGCGGGTGAGGACACGTGACAGGAACGACGATAATCTCCGGCGTCAGCGTCTCTCACGCGGACGCCTCCGTCGACGACATCGAGGCGGCCGCGGGGGAGACCGAGCGCGCCGTCGTGGAGTCGCTGCTCGCCGAGCCGGGCGTCGAGGAGGCGTTCGCCCTCCAGACGTGCAACCGGTCGGAGGCGTACGTCGTCACCGAGGCCGAGGCGGACGGCGTCGCGGTGCTCCGCGAGCAGTTCGCCGACAGCCGGCCGGAGATACGACGCGAGCTCGACCACGAGAGCGCGTTGCGGCACCTGATGCGCGTCGCCTGCGGGCTCGAGTCGCTCGTCGTCGGCGAGGACCAGATCCTCGGCCAGCTCCGGGGCGCGTACGAGACGGCCGAGGCGGCAGGAGCGGTCGGTCCCACGCTCGAGGACGCGCTGTTGAAGGCCATCCACGTCGGCGAGCGCGCCCGCACGGAGACGGCCATCAACGAGGGCGTCGTCTCGCTCGGCTCGGCGGCGGTCGAACTCGCCGCGGAGGAGCGCGAACTCGACGGCGCGACCGGCCTCGTCGTCGGCGCCGGCGAGATGGGTACCCTCGCGGCGACGGCGCTCGACGACGTCGTCGAGCGCGTCATCGTCGCGAACCGGACTCACGACCGCGCGCGGCTCATGGCCGCGAACCTCGACGGCGACGCGACGGCGGTCGGGCTCGACGCGCTCGGCGCGGCGCTCGGGGAGGGCGACGTGGTCGTCACCGCTACGGACGCGTCGGAGCCAGTCGTCGACGAGGCGGCGCTCGCGGGCGCCGGCGACACGCTCCTCATCGACATCGCCCAGCCGCGCGACGTTCCGCCCGCTGCGGCGACCGTGCCCGGCGTCGAGATCCGCGACCTCGACGATCTGCAGGCCGTCGCCGACGAAACGTTCGCGGCTCGCGAGCGGGCCGCTGGACGCGTCGAGGCGATAATCGACGCGGAGCTCGAGAACCTGCTCGCACAGTACAAGCGCAAGCGCGCCGACCAGGTGATCTCGGCGATGTACGAGGGGGCCGAACGGACGAAACAGCAGGAGCTCCGGACCGCGCTCTCGAAGCTCGACGCAGAGGGGGAGCTATCGGCCGAACAGCGGGACGTCGTCGAGTCGATGGCCGACGCGCTCGTCTCGCAGCTGCTCGCCGCGCCGACGAAGAGCCTCCGCGACGCCGCCGAGCAGGACGACTGGTCGACTATCCACACCGCCCTCCAGCTGTTCGACCCGACGGACGGGGGCGCTCCCCGGCAGCTCCACGAGGCGTCGCCGGAGGACCTTCCCCCCGCCGTCCGCGAGGGGATGCCGCCCGCGGTGCTCGAACAGCTGAACGCGGGCGACGACTGACGGCGTGGGCAAGCCCACGGACGACGTTCCTGACGGAGCCTCCGACGCGGAGCCGACGGCGTGGCCTCCTTCCGACGACGAGGAACTGCTCGCCCGGAGCCGCGCGTACGCCCGCACCGTCGACATTGACGTCGACCCCGACGCGTGCTCGTGGGAGGTGTCCCGTCGCGCGAAGCGGCGAGCGGGCGCCTGTCTGTTCGACCCGGCGACGGGGACGGTGACGATTCGGCTGGCGTGGCGGGCGGCGGGGGCGTTCGCGTGGCCGGCGTTCGCAGCTGTGATCCGGCACGAGCTCGTCCACGCGTGGGAGTATCGCGAGTTCGGCGAGGCCGGCCACGGCCCCCGGTTCCGCGCGCAGGCCGACCGGCTCGACGTGGCGACGACCTGCCCGACGTTCACGGCGCCGCGGCTCCGCCTCGACTGTCCGAACTGCGAGTGGACCGCCGATAGACACCGCGCGTCGGTCGCCGTCACGAAGCCGGAGACGCGGCGCTGCGGGCGCTGCGGCGGCCGCTACGAGGTGGAACACATCGCATCTGGGGAACGCTGGCGGACGAGCGCCGGCTACCGCGGCGCACGCGAGCGCATCGACGGGTGGTAGGGTCAGTCCGCGTGGCGGTCGGCGCGGCTCGGCGGCGGAATCTGCTCGTCCGTCGATTCGGTCGGCGTCGGGCGGACGCAGTGGTCGGGTTCGCCGTTGACGTGCGCGTAGCTCGACGGGTCGTTCGCGAGCGGGTGGGCGGGGTTCTCCCGGGAGTCGAGCCGGGCGGCGCGCAGCGCCGCGAAGCCGCCGATGCGAGCGCGGATGCCGCGCCAGTGGTGGTCGGTGCCCGGGGGGACGCGGAACGGGTGCGGAGGGCGTGCGTCCGGCGCAGAGAGGGCGAGCGCGGCGCGGTTCACGTTCGCGGCGAGCGCGTCGTGGTCGATGACGACGCCGACGCGGGCCGACGGCGGCGCTCGGGCCGCGAGCACGTCGAGCCCGAGATGGAGCGCGCGGTACTCCGCGACGTTGTTGTCCGGCGGCGTGTCCGGGACGGAGAGCCGGGCGACCGACTCACCGTCGCGGGTCTCGATGACGACGCCCAGTCCGCCGGAGTCGGGTTCGTGGAAGGAGCCGTCGGTCGCCACGTAGAAGTCGCGGCGGTGGGTGCGCGGCGGGTGCGCGATGTGTGGCGTCGGACTGTCGTCGAACAGGTCTCGCAGCGCCGGCCGGCCGTATGCGGCCATACGACGCCTCGCCGCCGAATCGACATAAATACACGGATTGTGTGGGTACTTTTCACACGCTTTCGGACGCCGGCCGCTTCGAAAGCTTCTCACCGAGTGGTTTCCCAGTCCCGACGTGAAACATCGGAACCTCCTGCTGTTCCTCGTGCTCACCGTGGTGTGGGGCTCCGCGTTCGTCGCCATCAAGGCGGGGCTGGGGACGCCGAGCGCGCCCGCCGGGTTCTTCGACGCCCCGGTGCTGTTCGCGGCGCTACGATTCGACATCGCTGGCGTCCTCATGCTCGGCTACGCCGTCTATGCGACCGACCAGCCGCTCCCGCGCGGGCGTCACGCGTGGACGAGCGTCCTCCTCTCGGGCGTGTTGATGATCGCCGCCTACCACGCGTTTCTCTTCGTCGGCGAGACGGACCCCGCGGTGTCGAGCGCCGTCGCCGCCATCGTCGTCTCGCTGTCGCCGGTGCTCACGGCCGGCTTCTCTCGCGTGTGGCTCCCGAGCGAGCGGCTGACGCCCCTCGGCGCCGTCGGGCTCCTCCTCGGTATCGTCGGCGTCGTCCTCCTCTCTGACCCCGACCTCGCCGATCTCGGGGCGAACGTCGGCGTCGGGCTGGTGTTCCTCGCGACGCTCTCTTTTGCGCTCGGCTCCGTCCTCAACCGCCGGCTCGACGCCGACGTGCCGATCGAGACGATGGAGGCGTGGGCGATGCTGTCGGGGGCGCTCGTGATGCACGTCGCGAGCGTCGGCGTCGGCGAGTCGGTCGCTGCCGTCGAGTTCACGCCCCGCGCGCTCGCCGCGCTCGGCTACCTCGCCATCGCCTCCTCCGCGTTCGGCTTTCTCGTCTACTTCGACCTGCTGGAACGGCTCGGGCCGATCGAGATCAACCTCGTCTCCTACGCAGCGCCGCCGATCGCCGCCGTCGTCGGCTTCCTCCTGCTCGGAGAGGTCGTCGAGATCGAAGCCGTACTCGGATTCGTCGTCATCCTCGCGGGGTTCCTGCTGTTGAAACGCGACGCGATCCGGGCGGCGCTCGACTGACGCGGTTCAGCCGTCGTCGCGGTTGTGGCCGTGGCCGACGACGAGCGCCGCGACGTTCGCGACGAACAGGGCCGCGAGCAGGAGCGCGCCGCGCGTTCCGTCGATGCCGAGAGCCAACACCGGGAGGTAGCTGAACGGGATGAGGACGGCACTCCAGAAGGCGAGCCGCTGGACGGGGTCGCGGACCAGCGTCGCGGCCCGACGCAGCGGCCCGGCGTCGGAGCGGGTGGAGGGCATCTGGGTCGACATGGTCTACCCGACGGCTGGACCCCTACCCCTATATAACGGGTCGAGCCTTCGCCGCGCTTCACGTCGTTTCACGCGAGATCCGGGGGCGTATTGACTCGTTATCGCGGGCGGAGAACAGCGGAGACGTTTTATCCAACTGTCTCGGGCGGTCAGCCGAGTGTCGCCACCTCGACCTCGTGTGGGCCGGCTTGCGTCTCGACGGTCGCCCGGTCGACCACCGACTCGCGGACCGTCTCACGCCACGCAGCCACGGCTTCGGCGTGCGCGTCTCGGTGTCGCTCGACGCTGTACTCGCCGACCGCGCGCAGCTCGTCGGCCGTGTCGTCCGGGTTCGGGAACGGCGGCGCGTCCGGGACGAGCGACGCCGGGTCGACGTGAATCGGTTCGGGGTCGCCGTAGCCCGCCTCCTTGCCAGCGAGGTGGAGGCGGGCGCGCATTCGGCCCGAAAAGGGCGGCGTGACGCGTAACACGGCCCCCTCGTCGCGCCGGGCGTTCGCCTCCAGCGCCGTGACCACGTCGTCGAGGTGGACGGCGATACGGCGGACCGCGGTCGGGTCGTCCGACTGCACGGGTGGGGCAACGCGGGCCGCAGGAATCAGCGTTCCCCTCCCGGAGCGTTCGCTGGCGTCGGTCGAGCGCCGCGCTCGCCGGCGGACGGTTTTTATTCACGCCCGTCGAGGCGGCCTCCGTGACGTGGGACCGAACGCGGGAGACGGACGAACGAGTCGAGTGGGAGCGGGCGGACGGCTACGCGCGGGTCGCCGTCCGCGAAACGGCGACGGGGACGTGGGCCGTCACCCTCGACCGGCTCGAACAGGCACCTGAAGGCGAGGCGTACCGCCACGAGACGGTCGAAGAGCGCGAAGAGGCAGTGGAGATGGCCGAGTGGTGGCGGCACGCCAACGAGGTCGGGTGACTGCAGACGGTCACCGGACCGACCCCCTCGAGCAGCCCGGCGCTACTCGTCGAGTGACTCGTAGGCCGTGATGGTGTCGCGCCACGCGTCCGGAAGCGGCTCGGCGGTGCCGGCCGTGCGGTCGACGTGGACGAGCGTCGTCTCGCCGGCCGCGGCGCGCTCGCCCGCTGCCCACACCTCGTAGGCCATCGGGATGCTGCTCTCCCCAAGGCTGGTTGCGCGCGCGCCGACGGTAACCGTCCCGGCGTCGAGCGTCACCGCGCGCTCGAACTCGACCGACAGGTCGGCGATGACCATCCCCACCTCGTTCAGCGGGTCGCCGACCACGTCGCGGAAGTACGCCGAGCGGGCCTGTTCGAGAAACGTCGCGAAGACGGCGTTGTTGACGTGGTTCATCTGATCGAGGTCCCGCAGCCGGAGCGGAATCTCGACGGTGAAGCGGAAGTCGTCGTCCATACCCAACCGGCAGGGGCGTGCGTCACGGGCGTTTCGGTTCTCTCCCGAACCGGGCGAATCGGCTCGGCCAGGCCGGCCGTGCGCTCAGGAGCCGAGCCCGTCGGCGAGATACGAGACGGCACAGTCCGAGCCGCAGAATGCGCTGTCGAAGTGCATGTACTGGTGATGATGTCGCAGCTCGATCCACTCGCCGTCGACCGGCACCCGGCTCCCACACGACGCACACTGCGGCATGCCTCACGGTAGGAGCGGAACAGCCAAAGTAGGTTCGGGTCCCGGCTGGCGACCTGACGGTCGATTCAGACCTCGACGAGCACCTTCACCGCCTCGCGCTCGTCCATCGCGCGGTACCCCTCGGGGACGCCGTCGAGGTCGACCGTCTTCGTGAACACCGGCGACGGGTCGAGCGTCCCCTGTAACACGTCGGCCATCAGCTCCTCGATGTACGCGCGGACCGGCGCGACGCCGCCCCGCAGCGCGATGTTGTCGCCGAACGCGGTGCCGAGGAACTCCGCCTCCTCGACGCCTGCGGGAACGCCGACGTAGCCGACCGTCCCGCGGGGGCGGGCCACGTCGAACGCGGTCGCCATCGACGACTCGGCGCCGACGGCCTCGATGACGTGGTTGACGCCGCCGCCCGTCAGCTCCCGGACCTCCTCGACGGCGTCCTCGCCGCGCGCGGTCACGCGGTCCGTCGCCCCGAACTCTTCGGCGATGTCGAGCCGGTCCTCGTGGTGGCCCATCGCGATGATCCGCTCGGCGCCGAGTCGGCGGGCCGCGAGCACGCCACAGAGGCCGACCGCGCCATCGCCGACGACGGCACACGTCGACCCGGCCTCGACTCCGGCGCTCACGGCGGCGTGGTGGCCGGTACACAGCACGTCCGTGAGCGGGAGCAGCGACCGCAGGGTGTCCTCGTCGTCGGCGTGGCGGTCGGGGACCTTCACCAGCGTCCCGTCCGCGGTCGGACACTTCACGTACTCGCCCTGCCCGCCGCCGTTCTCGCCGCCCCACGACGAGCGGTTCACGCAGGAGGTGTGGATTCCCTTGCGGCAGAACTCACACTCGCCACAGGAGATTGCAAAGGGGGCGAGGACGCGGTCGCCGGGGTCGAGCGAGACCACGTCGTCGCCCACGTCTTCGACGATACCCATCGGCTCGTGGCCGACCGGCGACGGAACCTCCCTGTCGGTCTCGCCGCGGTAGAACCACAGGTCCGAGCCGCAGACGGCGGTGTGAGTGACGCGGACGACGGCGTCGGTCGGCGCCTCGATCTCCGGTTTCGGGACTTCCTCGACCCGGATGTCGCCGGGGCCGTGATAGCGGGCTGCGCGCATACGCCCACTCCGGAGCGAGGGGGGAAAAAGCCCGTGCGCTCGGGCTCACGGCACACCCCCGCTTCGCTCGCTCCCTGTCGAGTGTCGCAACCGGTTTGTCGGGGGCGGTCGTGGTCGTGCTCATGCAACCTGTTGTCTCGGCCGGACCGGACCCGGCGCTCCGATTCCCTCTCGGCCTGCTCGCGGCCGTCGTCGCGACGCTCGTGATGGACCAAGTGATGGTGCGGCTTCCAGAAGGTGAGACCCCGCCGCAAATCGCCGCGGGCGTCCTGACCGAGACGCATCCGAGCGACGCGTCGGGACGGCTCGCTGCCGTCGTCCACTACCTCGCCGGCTGGCTCACCGGGCCGCTGTTCGTCTGGCTGCTGTACGCCGGTGAGTATCTCGTCGGTCCCGGCCTCTCGACAGCGATCAGTATCGGCGCGGTCCTGTTCGTCCTGATGGTCGGCTTCTTCCTCGTCGTCGTTCTCCCCCGCTCGCGGGTCAGGAACAGCCGACGAGGGAGCATCGCCCGCGACTGGACGCTGTCGGCGGGCGCCTACCTCGTCGTGCTCGTCCCCGTCGTGGCCGTCGGGTCGGCGCTGTTGTAACCCTGCGACCGACGGGGGGCTCCACTCGCTGCCGGCGCGTGGATTTATTGTGTCCGCTCCGGGAGGGAGGCCATGAGCGAGAAACGAGTGAACGGCGCGTCGGCGTCGCTCCCACACTGGTACGACGGCGGCGACGTCCCCACCATCGTCCGCGGCGACGGGTCGTACGTGTACGACGAGTCCGGCGAGGAGTACCTCGATTTCATGTCGATGCTGTACTGTGCGAACGCCGGCCACGGCCACCCCGCCATCGTGGACCGGATGACCGAACAGCTCGAACGGGTGCAGTACGTCTCGCCGGCGAAGCACAACGACGCCCGCTCCGCGCTCGCGAGCCGCATCGTGGAGCGCGCCCCTGCGTCGCTGTCCGACGTGTTCTTCTCGATCTCCGGTAGCGAAGCGAACGAGGCTGCCGTGCAGTTCGCCCGCGCATTCCAGGACGCGTCGACGGTGCTGACGCGGTGGCAGTCCTACCACGGGGGAACGTACGGCGCGGCGGCACTCACCGGCGACCCCGGCACCCGCGCGACCGTCGAGCGGCACGCGGCGACCACCGGCCACGGGAAGTTCCTCCCGCCGCTCCCGACGGCGTTCGACGGGAAGGAGGGGGTGGCGCTCGCCGAGGCGGCCGCGGACCACCTCGAATTCGTCATCCAGAACGAGGGAGCCGACGCCGTCGCCGCGGTCCTCCTCGAACCGGTTGGCGGCACGAGCGGCGCCTACCCCGCGCCGCCGGGCTACTTCGAGCGCGTGCGCGAGATCTGTGACGAGTACGACGTGCTGTTGATCGCCGACGAGGTCATCACCGGCTTCGGACGCTGTGGCGAGTGGTTCGGTATCCAGACGGAGGGAGTCCAGCCGGACATGCTCACGTTCGCGAAAGGTGTCACGAGCGCCTACGCGCCGCTCGCCGGTGTCGCAACGACTCCGGAGCTGGCCGCGTATCTTCGCGACGAGGGGATCGAGATCGGACAGACGTTCGGCGGTCACCCCGTCAGCTGTGCCGCGGGGCTCGGTGCCATCGACGCCTACGAAGATGGGCTGCTCGACACCGTCCGCGAACTCGCTCCGTATCTCGAGGAGCGGCTCCGCTCGCTGGAGACCCACGACGCGGTCGACGAGGTTCGCGGGCGCGGGTTCCACTGGGCCGTCACGTTCGCCGACCCCGAGACGGGCGAGCCGTTCCACCACCCGTGGGCCGACGGCGAGGGCGACAACCCCGTCGCGACGGTCCGCGAGCACGCGAGCGACGCGGGCGTGTTGGTCGGGAGCGGCCGTCCCGACGTCCAGCTCATTTGCTCGCCCCCGTTTACCGTCGACGAGACGGACATCGACCACGCGGTCGCCGTCCTCGACGACGCTATCGAGAGCGTGTTCGACTGACAATCGACGAGGAGTTCGCCTGCCCGACGACACCGAGCCGGTCGGCGTCGACGATTGCGCGGTCGGGAAACTGACAAGCCCTGCGGTGCCGAACCGGACGTATGACGTGGGATGAACGATTTCGAACCGGAGCGTATCCGTCTGATCCGAGTCCGTCGCCGGTTCTCCAATCGCACATCGATGCGACGACCGACGGGCGGGCGCTTGACGTCGCCTGTGGTACCGGCCGGAACGCGGTCTTTCTCGCCGAGCAAGGGTACGACGTCGATGCGCTCGATCAATCGATAGAGGGGCTCCGTCTCACGCGGGCGAACGCGGAGAACCGAGATGTCGGCAACCGCATCAGTTTGATACAGGCGGACGCAGGCGAGTTCGAGTATCCGGAGGACCACTACGACGTCGTGACGATCAGTTACTTCCGAACCCTCGATCGACTGGGCGATCTCAAATCCGCGCTGGTCTCTGACGGGCTGTTGTTCTATCAGCATCACCTCCGTTCGGACCCGCCCGCGGAGGCAGGGCCGAGCAGCGAGCGGTACCGGTTTCGCGCGAACGAACTCCTCCATTCCTGTCTCGATCTCACCGTTCTGTACTACGAGGAATCGAGCGAACGCCACGAGGGCAAACGGTCTGCGACCGTTGAACTCGTTGCCCGCAACAGCCACGGCGGAGCGCAATCGTATCCGGAGACGCCGTGGACGACGGCTGACGACCAGTAGGGGGACCCACGCGACTCATCGCTCACAGGACTCACGAAGCAGCCCGTTCGGCTGTAGCCCCTCGGCATCCACTCGGCGAGCGGCCCGACCCTGTCCGTGCCGACCGTCGCTGCGTCGAGCGTGGGGCCGATCGGGCGCTTGTCGCGTGGTGTGAGCGGCTGTACGAACGGTAGTGTGAGCGGCTGTACGAACGGTACCACGAACGAGTGCGATCGCACGCGCGGCGGGTCAATTGCCGATCTCAACCGCCGGCTTGCGGCGGGTCCCGTCGGTGGAGAGCATCTCTGAAGAGTACGGAAGCACCGGGGGGAAGACTGCCCAGCGCCGGTGAAGTATTCGGACGTAGGCAGGAACACCGTGCGAGAGACGGAGGGAATCCCCAGTAGTTGAAAACACTCACAATCTAAAAATAGTCACTGACCGTATCGGCAGGTATGGGAGACTCGACCCGACGAACGTTCCTGCGAGTAGTGGGCGTTTCGACCGCCATCGGGCTGGCTGGGTGTACTGGAAGTGATGGAACCGGGGGCGACGGAGGTGACACACTATCGGGTGATGACTACCCGGCTATCGACGAGTGGCTCACGGAAACAGAGATTGGAGGTGCTGATGATACGTACGATGGGACCCTGATTGACCGTCGAGACCGGGACACGGTGACCGTCGATGTGGGCGCGTCGGGAAACGACGGCAACTTCGCCTATGGGCCCTCCGCCGTCGTGGTCTCAACTGGAACGGAGATCCAGTGGTCCTGGACGGGAGAAGGGAACCCGCACAACGTCGAGGCACTTCCCGAAGAACAGCTCGGTGAGTCCGACTACGAGTTCAGTTCGGGGGAGCCGGAGGAAGGGTCCGGAGTCAACTACACCCGTACGATGGACGAGGCGGGGATCGCGCTCTATCACTGTGAACCCCACCTGTCACTCGGCATGAAGGGCGGTATCGCCGTCGAATAGTAGCTGCTAGTTACCGTAATCTAGCTCCCGCGTGTCGATCGGTTTTAGCGGGACAGTAGCGACACCAAGCAAGATGGGCTATCGAAATTCGGGACGGTAGAGCGTACGAAGGCGTTCCTCGATTCTCATCAGAGCTCAGTGAGGCCGAGACTGTATTCGAGTGCGGTATCGACCTCGTCCATCCGTTCGTGCGGGACCGAGCCGAGGTTCTCGGTGATACGGTGCTCGATTGAGATGGTTCGAATCTGGCTACAAAGCGCGACTGAGTCTTCCCGTAGCGCACACTCCTCGGCTGGGACGAGTACTTCGAACGGATAGAACTGCTCGCCGAACGAGGTGGTGAACGGAACAACGATCGTTGTCGGCGCGTTCGCATTCCCGACGTCGTTCTGCACGACGAGACACGGACGCGTGCCCCGCTGTTCGGATCCCTGCGTCGGATCGAGTTCGACAATAACGACGTCACCTCGACGGACAGACGTGGCCATCCGCTACCACTCTGGGGCATCGCCCAGCTGTTCAGTCGCCTCCGTCGAGACGCCCTCCAGTTCGTCAGTAAGCTCGCGGGCCCGTCGGGCACGCCGGCGGTATCCCTCGGCCAACTCCTCACGGGTGACTGGTCGTTCGATAACGAGCTTCCCCGCCTCTTCGTAGATTACGATGTCGTCGCCTCCCTTGAGTCCGAACCGCTCCCGGAATTCTTTGGGGATCGTCACTTGGCCTCGATTCCCGATTTTTCGGCGTTCGCCCTCGACCATACATATTCATATCCTATTCATACGGATAACTTTTCCGAGCGGAAGGAAGTCAATACGAGCCCTATCAGGGACAGATCGAAATCGACGAAACCGGTATCCACACGGTATACTCCTGCCCGTACGACCACGACGGCGTCTAGATAAAAAACAGCGCAAGCTCTCCCCCCACGGTGAGCGGAGCAATAGCGCACGGCTGAGGGAACTACAACAGTTTCGGGTCACCACGTCCCGGGGTGGTCCGGGCGACGACCGGAGAGGTGAGAACGCCCGTGGTGGGCAGGGGAATTATACTACCGAAGGTGTAGCCTGCCGAACTCCATATTGAGGCGTGGCGGCGGCGCCCGTGTCAAACCGCTCTTCTCACGTGGTTGACCAATCGATCGGCGATACGACTATTGGCCTTTTACTTGGCAATGTCAACAAATTGAATAGTGGCCGGGGTGGGCTCCGAACCCACGATCTCCGCATGTCCCAGGTTCCGGACAGGCAGTCCAGAGGGAGGCGGGAAGCCGACTCGTAACCCTATGAGTGCGGCGCTATGTCCAGCTAAGCCACCCGGCCTGCTTCCCGGTAGTTAACTGAGCGACTTCAACCTGTCTATCCCGCCCGCAGCCGCCCGGTTCGAGTAGACCCCGCAGCCCGCCGACACCGGTAGACGGACGACGATCGCCGGCGACCGCCGACGGGTCCGCGGCCCGCGGATTTATGCCGACCGGCGGGGACACCCGCACATGGACGTACCACCGCTCGTAACCGAGCGACTCGACGGCGAGTCGGTCGAGACGCGGGTGGCGCTGGGCGGCGACGACGCCGTCTTCGTCACGCCGTCCCGGACGCTCGTCTACCGAGCCGAGGGGCTCCTCTCGGACGAGTCCGTTTCCGCGTACCCCCACGACGCCGAACGGCTCGAACTCACTCCCGGACGCCGCAAGACCACCTTCGAGTTGACGTACGTGGACGCCGCCGGAAAGTTCACCGTCCCCGGCGACCGCACGGACGCGGTGCTCAAGCCGGTGATCGAGGGCGTCCTCGCGGCGAACGGCGCAATCAGCGAGGACGAGCGGGTCCGGGAGGCGTACCGCTTCTCGGAGCTTACGCTCGTCGTCACCGACGGCCACCTGCTGAAACACGTCGGCGGCCCGCTGTGGGACGAGGACTTCGAGTCGTTCCCCTTCGCCGACGTCACCGACTTCGACACGGAAGAAGGAAGCGTCGCGACGCAGCTCGTCATCGAGGTGGCCGGACGGCCACAGCGAATCAAGGTACCGTCCGACGAGTCGCGTGCCGTGGCACACACCGTCGAGAGCGCGGTGCTCGCCTTCCACGGCGTCGACAGCATCGAGGCGCTCCACGAGGCAACTGGCCGCGACGATCCCGACGAGAGTGGCTCCGAGGAGTTCGAGGAGGCGGACATCGACCCGCTGGTCGGCGGCGGGACGGCGACGGAGGACGACGGAGACGTAGACCACGTGACGAGCGTCGAGTCGAAAGAGCCCGGCGTCGACGACGGCGATGTCCACGAACGGCTGGCGGCGCTGGAGGCGGCCGTCGAACGACAGAACGAACTGCTCGAGGAGCAGCGCGCGACGATCGAGACGCTGGTCGAGGAGCTCCGGCGCGGGCGGTGAACGTGGCGGCGCGCCCGAATCCCGCCGTCCGCCTGGCAACTCGTCGCTACTCGCGGCCCGTCACCTTCCGGATGCACGAGGAGCCGAACGGCCCGTGCTCGCCCGCCTCGAGCTTCATGAAGTAGCCCGTCGAGAGCGAGGCGCCGCAGCGCCGGCAGGTGAACCCTCCCTCTTTCGTTGTGACCTCCGCCTCGAACGAGAGAAACGACGAGCGGTTCGGCCGGACCGTGTCGCCGTCGCGGTCGATGACGCCTCGGCGTTCGGCCGCCTCGAGGATGGCCCGCGTCGTCGCCGGCTCCGTCGTCACCGTCTCGATGCGGTCGATGACCGCGGGGAGCGCGAGCTCCTCGTGTTCCAGCCGCTCGAGCAGCTGGACGCCGAGCTCGACCGGGTCCTCTGGCTCGCCCGAATCGCTCACGACCGATGCACGGCCCCCGCGGAAGATAAGCGTTCACCGACGCACCGACTGCCGACTGGCGACGACGCCACCAGAAGAGGTTTTCCCGACCGCTCGAACGCGAGTCCATGAATAGGGCGACGCGCCGGCAGCTCGTCGGGGTCGTGACGCTCGGTGCCGTTGCTGTCGCGGCGGCGTTCGTCGTGTCGCCGACCTGGCTCGCGCGCGAGGTCGCCGCGCTGTCGAACCGCCCGGGGCTGTTCGCCGCCCTGCTCGTGGTCGGCTACGGCGGCCGGTTCCTCGTCGCGTGGCCGATCAGCGCGCTCTCCATCCTCGTCGGCGTCGCGCTCGGCCCTCGTGGCGTGCCGGTCGCGCTGGCCGGCGCCGTGTTCACGTGCTGTCCGCCGTACCTGCTCGCTCGGCGGGTCGACTCGGGCGTCGGGCCGCTCGGCACGCTCGCGGTGCACGGGGAGCGCTACTTCGGCGCCACCGGCCACGTCCGAGGGGTCGTCGCCGCGCGGCTCGCGCCGCTGCCCGCCGACTCCATCTCCTACACGGCGGGGCTCGCGGGCGTGCCGGGTGGCGCGTACCTCGTCGGGACGCTGCTCGGTGAACTTCCGTGGGTGACGGCGGCCGTGCTTGTGGGCGCGTCGGCGGAGACGCTGACGACGGAGGGGACCGCACCGGCGTCGTTGCTCGTGGGTGCCGGCGCACTCGCCGTGCTGCTGCTCGCCGGCCCGGCCTACCGGCTCGCGCGGGAGCGGGGGCTCCTCCCGTCGCTCACAGGGTGAAAGGGTCGCTGCAGTCGACCACGACGCCGTGTTGCGGGCAGACGTACTTGCAGTGGCGCTTGAACAGCGCCGCATCGCAGTGTGGACACGACGGCGGGTCGGCCATACGCGCCGTCGGAGCGCCGTCGATATCAACCCCGGGCATCCGGTGGGAGCCTGAGCACGACGGCTGCCACGGCGATTCGGGGGAGAATCTAGACGGAGTTCGGCGAACGCCTTTGAGAGTGTGTCTCGGACTCCGGGTATGCACGAGACGCGGTCGACGGTCGCGAGCGCGGGGGCGGCCGGCGTCGCCGGGGTCGCCGGCTCCTTCGCGCTCGCGGGGTTCACGCCGGCGTTCGTCGGGGCAGCGCTCGCGGCCGTCGTCGCCCGAATCACACCGGGCGTCGTCGTCACCGCCGCGATAACGACGCTCGGCGACCTGGGGAAGCTTCTGAACGTGGCAGCCGGCGTCGCGTTGGCCGTCGTCCTGTTCGGCGCGCTCGCGCTCTTTGCCGTAGCCGTCGGGCGGTCGCTAGGCTCGGTCGTCACCGCGCCAATCGTCGCCGGGGGCGGCGTCTTCGCCGTCGCGACGCTGGTGACGGGAGCGCCGCTCGCATCCCTCGGAGCCGGCGTCGCGGCCGGCGGAACGCTCGCCGTCGGTCGGCTAATCGGCGGCACTGAAGGCGATGCCGGCGCTGATGCCGAACGGCGCCGCGTGCTCGCGAGCCTCGCGGCGGCCGCGGCGGCGGTCGGCCCGGGCTACCTGCTCGGGCGCGCTCGCAGCCCGGGGCCTGCCGAGCCGACGCCGGTTGACGACCCGACCGTTCGCCGACTGCTGGACGAGGCAGCCGGAAAGTCGCTCGACGTCGACGGCCTCGAACCACTCGTCAGCGACGAGTTCTACCGCGTCGACATCAGCGCCGCGGCGCCGAGAATCGATCCCGCGGAGTGGCGTCTCACCGTGACCGGCGCAGTCGACGAGTCGGTCGAGGTGGGCTACGACGAACTGACTGCGATGGCGTCGGAGGAGCGGTTCGCGACGCTCCGGTGCGTCGGCGAGCGGCTGAACGGCCGGAAGATGGACACGGCGCTGTGGACGGTCGTCCCCCTGACGGACCTGCTCGACCGCGCCGGCGTCGGCGAGAACTGCTGTGTCATGTTGCGCGCCGCGGACGACTACTACGAGGAGTTCCCGCTCGCCGCGCTGCAAGAGGGGGTGCTCGCCTACCGGATGAACGGGGAGCCGCTCCCGCGGAAACACGGCGCGCCCGTCCGCGCGCTCATCCCGGGCCACTGGGGCGAGATCAACGTCAAGTGGCTCACCGAGATCGAGGTGCTCGACGAGCCCGCGGAGGGGTACTGGGAGGAGCGCGGCTGGCACGGCACCGGCCCCGTCAACGCCGTCGCGAAACTCCACGCGGTCGACCGCGAAGACGGACGCATTGAGGTCGCCGGCCACGCGTACGCAGGCACCCGCGGCGTCTCCGCGGTCGAGGTGTCGACCGACGGCGGCGACACCTGGAACGAGGCGACACTCTCCGAGCGGCTGCCCGGCGACGACGTCTGGCGACAGTGGGCCTACGAGTACGAGTCGCCGGGGACGGCCCACGAGGTCGTCGTCCGGGCGCGGGAAGCCGACGGGACGCTCCAGTCGTCGGAGGAGACGGACGCGTTCCCCAGCGGGCCGTCGGGGTGGGTGTCGCGAGAGCTCAACGGGTGACGGCGCGCTCGACAGCGGCTTTCACTCCTATACCCCCTTTCCGCTGCGGCGCGCGCTGACTCGCGTTTCATCGCGAGTCAGCCAGCGCGCGAGGGATGACTGAACGAGGCGGAGCCGAGTGAAGGAATCGGCTGGGGAGGTTCGTGGTGCGGTGTGGGGGCGGTGCGGTCACTCCTAGGTCCGTGCTAGCAGGACGACTCCGTCGAAGCCGAACCCGACGGAATGGAACTGTACCTCCACAAAAACGAGCGGCGAGAGCGAACGGCGAAAACAAGCAGCGAAGCCGAACAGGGACCGCGAACCGTTACCGAATCAGCACTCGGACCAGCCGCAGGACTGACACGTCTTACAGCCCTCGTTCATCGCGATCGACATCGCGCCACAGTCGGGACACTCGGGCGACTCGCCGGCGGCGAGCAGCGTCTCCGTCGCGTCGTCGTCGGTCGGCTCGCCGGGCCCGTCGGCGTCCGAGGCGGCGTCGGAAGCGCCGGGCGCGGTGTCGGCCGCCGCGCCACCGTCGGGCTCACGCTCGACCTCCCCGCGGTTCGGGTCCGCCTCGGTTCGGCGCTCCTCGCGTCCCGTCCCCTCGGCGACCTCGTTGAGGCTCTGCTGTTGGGGGTACGGCTTGTCGATCTCGTCGTCGAGATACCGCTGGAGCGCCGTGCCGATGGCGTCCGGAATGGAGTTGACCTGCTCGCCCTTGTCCCACGCGACCTTCGGCGAGCGGATACCGCGAAGCTCGCCGGCGATCTCGTTCGGATCGACGCCCGATCGGAGCGCCGTCGAGATGGTCTTCGCGAGCGCCTCGGTGAAGCTGGCCGTGAAGCCGCCGGAGTTGCCGATGGTGGCGAACAGCTCGAACGGCCGCTCGCGCTCCGTGTCCTCGTTGATGGTCACGTACAGCTTCCCGTAGCCGGTGTCGATGCGCTGGGTGACGCCGTGGAGCAGGTCCGGGCGGGTCTGCTTTTCGGCGTACGCGTCTCCCTCGACGTCGAAGGAGAACAGCTCCGCGGGGTCGCGTTCGAGCGCCGCGCGCACCTCCTCGTGGTCGAGGAACCCCTCGATGTCGCCGAAGATATCCTCGATCGTCTCCGTGAGGACGGCGGCGGCTTCGTCGGGGTCCATGTCCTCGGAGAACTCCGCGTTGTCGGCGCGGGTCGTGAGCACCTGCTTCGAGCGGGTGCCGTCGCGGTAGACGGTGACCCCCTTCCCGCCGTTCTGGTAGATGTAGCGGTACACCTCGTCCATGTCCGCCTTCGTCGCGGAGTTCGGGAAGTTGCAGGTCTTCGAGATGGCCGAGTCGACGCCCTCCTGGCAGGCGCACTGCACGGCGGCGTGCTGCTTGCCCGAGAGGTCGCTCGTCACGACGAACAGCTCGCCGATGGCGTCCGGCACCGTCGACAGGCCGTCGACGCCGTCGAACTCGTTCGTCGCCATCTGCTCCTGTGCCTCCTCCTTCACGGCGTCGACGTCGATGTCGTTCGCCTCCAGCGTCCGCAGGAAGTAATCGTCGAACTCGACGAGCATCTCGTCGCCCTGCACGTCGTCGGAGACGTTCTTGTAGTAGGCGACGTTGTAGATGGGCTCACACCCTCCGGTCGTGTTGCCGACCATACTAGTCGTGCCGGTCGGCGCGATTGTCGTCGTGTTGTGGTTCCGAACCGGGAAGCCGTCGGCCCACTCGTCGGCGTCGAGGCCGGTCTGCTTCTCGAACCACTCGCGGTACTCCGTGGGGTTCGCGTACTTGGAGTCCGTCCACTCGTCGAAGGAGCCGCGCTCCTCGGCGAGCTCGTGGGAGGCCCACTTCGAGCCGTGGTTGATGCGGCGCATGAGCTGTCTGGCGACCTCGTTCCCCTGCTCGCTTCCATAGGGAATGCCCAGCTGGATGTACAGCTGGGCGAGCCCCATCACGCCGAGGCCGATCTTCCGCATCTCGCGGACCTTCTGTTCGATCTTCTCCACCGGGAAGTCCGACATCGTGACCACGTTCTCCAAAAAGCGGGTCCCCTGCTCGATGCGGTGGTCGAACTCCTCGGTGTCGAGCGCCTCCGCGAGGAATCGCTCGATTCCCTCTTCGAGCGTGTCGAACTCGTGCTGCTCGGACCAGACGCGCCAGTCGGGCGCGCCCTCCGCGGCGAGCGTCGAGAGGTTGATGTGACCGAGGTTGCAGGCCTCGTACTCTTCGAGCGGCTGTTCGCCGCAATTGTGGACCACAAGCCCGTTCGCGACGAACGAACTGGTATCGGGCTCCGTTAGGTCGTAGACGGCCTCGTGGCCATCGGGGTCGACCGACTCGACCGCGGCCTCGAACCGCTCGACGTACGGGCCGCGGTCGTAGCTGTCGAGTCGCTCCGCGAGCGCGTCGTTCTTGTCCTCGCGAAGGAACCCGATTTCGTCGGCAAAGCGGATGAGGTTGTCCTTCGTGATGACGAGGTCGTGGTCGGCCTGCCGCTCGTACTCCTTCGTACCGCCCTGCCCGTCTGGCATCTCCTGTGTGCCGGCCTCGTGTCGCTCCTCGTAGAGTTTGCTCGCGACACCGAAGTTCAGGAGCAGTTGCTGGACCTGTTTCAGGAGGTCCGTACTGGTGCTGGTCAGCCGAACTGATGTGCCCTTCTCGACGTTCCCTTGCACGCCGCCGTCGGCGGAGAACAGTGCCTGCAGGAAGCCGCGGGCCATCTCTTCGCTCCCACGCATGACTGCGTCGGGAACCTGTAGCTTCTGCTCGGTGAGGCCGAACTCCTCGGCCATTTCGTAGAGCCGCGCGGAGCGAATCCGCTGTTCGACTGCCTGCGCGCCGCGGTAGTCGTCGCCTCGACTGATTTCGTTGACGCCGACTTCGTAGTCGGCGTTGCCGACCGGCTCGCGGACGACCTCGTTCACGTCGTCAGCGAACGCTTCGGAGACGTCGGCGTCCTCGTCGTAGAAGTTCAGGACGGCGCGCTCCTCGCCGTGCTTGAGGTGCCCGTCGCCGACGGTCCAGCCGAGGACGCGACCTTCTGCGGCGGAGCCGTGCTGGCCGAAGCTCCCCTTCCGGTTCTGGATATGAACCGTGTCGCCGGCATCGAGGTCACCCGCTTCGACCCACCCGTCGTCGGTCATGACACGGTGGTCGGCAGTCAGGCGGAGCTCGTACCCCTCCTCGGTCGTCAGCCGGAACACGTCCTTCTCGCCGGTCTTGTAGACGCTGCTCGCCTCCTTGACCGTCTCTTCGCTCAGTCGGCCGTCGACGACAACCTCCTGTGCCGTCCCCTGCTGGTACAGCTCTTCGGCAGACACGAGCCCGTTACCCGTGTTGATGAGCGTGTCCCCGGTCACACAGGGATTTGTCGCGAGGATGCGGTGGTCCGGGTGCTCCTCGACGTCGAAGCTGTGCTCCTTGTTGACGCGCTCGAGGTAGATGACCCCCGGCTCGCCGTTCTCGTGGGCGCCGTCGACGATGCGGTCCCAGATGAGCTGGGGGTCGATGGAGAACTCCTCGCCGACCTCGACCTCGTCGCCGAGCCCGTAGCGGGAGTACATCTCCTTCGTCTCCTCGCTGGCGACGTGCGGCTCGCCCGTGCGCGGGTTGGTGAAGGTGAACTCCTCGCCCGACTCCAGCGCATCCATGAAGTCGTCGGTGACGCCGACGGAGATGTTGAAGTTCGAGAGATGCCCCTCGACGGCGTTGCGGAGGTGCTTGGGGACTTTTCCGTCCTCGTCGATGAGGCCGCGTGCCTCCTCCAGCGCCTCGGAGAACGTCGTGTACGTGTAGTCGTCGGGGTCGTTCAGACGGAGGCAGTGGGCCAGCGAGACGTCCTTGTTCTTCGAGTGGATGAACTCGATAACGTCCGGATGGGAGACACGCATGACACCCATCTGTGCGCCCCGGCGGGTCCCCCCTTGGGCGATGGTCTCACAGTTGTGAACGACGAGGTCCTCGGCGACGTACGTGTGCGTACCGGCGACCTCAGCGTTGTACACCGGCCCGTCGTACTCGACTGACTCAACCGACTCGACGGCGACGACATCCTGTCCGCCGACCTGTTTCGTTCGGTCGGTCGCACGGAACCCCTCGGGAACGTCATCGAAGAGTCGTTCCAAGGGCGTCCCGAGAGCGGTACTGACGCTTGCACTCACCGAAAACGTCTGTTTCCGGTCGTCGGGGCGGCGGTCATGACGCGAGAACTGAACTCCACACCGGAGCCCAGCTTGGAACACGAAGTCGACGATGTCACGATTTGCGAGCTTCAGCTGTACCCGCTGGCTGTCGCCTCGCTGCTCCAGCCGTCCGTCGCCATCGAAGAGGGCCTGCAAGACCCTCGACTGCGTCTCCGGAGGCGCCTGCCACAGGAAGTCAGGCACCGTCTTCTCGGCAGCACCGGTCCCGAACAGTCCCTCGACAAGCGCAGCGAAACTCGAACTTTCGACGTGCAGATGGAGGGTATTCCGCTCTTCGACCAGCTCGCGGCGGACCGATACGTCGAAGCTGTCCAGCGCAGCCTCGATCTCGTCCGCCGCGTTCGTCTCCTCGCTGTTGAGCGTGAACGTTACTTCGTTCGGGACGCCGCGACGGTAAACCACACAGCCCTCGACGAGATACCAGCCGGCGACTGTCGCCAACGATTCGACCGGCACTTCTCCGGCAGTCGCGGCTGCGGAGGGGCCTTTGGTGGCGCCGTAGTACTCACGGTTGATCTGTACGCCGCCGTCGGTGAACACGACTGGGCCCGACGCGAGCGTGGACAGGTCGGCGGTATCGTCGAGCGTGAGCCCGTTGTCCGTCGCGTCGTTTCCGAGCACGAGGAGATCACCGGGCACGAGCTCCTCGGCGTCGACCCACTCGAATCCGTCGTCGCGTGCGACCTTGAACGGGTGTTCCACCGTGGCTCTGATCGGTTCGTTGCGTCGTTCCGGAGTGACTTCGACGAGCGCTTCGTCTACGTGACGCTCCATCGTCTCGACGACCGGCTGTTCGTCGCCGTTCTCGTCGATGACGAGGTCACCCTCACGGAGCGTCTCAACCGGAAGCTGGCCCTCCGGCGTGAGAACGCGGGTGCCGGGGGGGAAACACATCTGGTCGAACGTCCGCATGAACGTGATGGGGCCGGAGGCGATGCCGCCGGTCGAGCCGACGGCGTCGCCATACGGGCGAAGCCGCCAGAAGGCGTATCCCATTCCGCCCCCCGACTGAAAGACCTCGGCGGCCTCCTTTGCCGTCTGGTGGATGTCGGTGAGGTCGTCCTCGGGGCTGTCGACGAAACACGCCGACAGCTGCTGGAGCTCGTCGCCGGCGTTCATCAGCGTCGGCGAGTTTGGGATGAAGGAGAGCTGCTCCATCAGCTCCTGGAACTCTGCGCGCTTCGACTCGACGTGCTCGCGGATCTCGTCGGGAAGGTCGGGAACGACGGTGTCGTAGGCGAACTTGTTGACGTTGTACACCGAAAGCTCCGTTTCGACGTCGTCGGCCGCGGTCGTGCCAGCCCCGAACACCTCGCTCGCGAGCTCGTCGCGGCGCGGGTGGTCCGGCTTCAGCTGGTCGGGCGAGACGGAGACGTCGACGCCGCGCTTTTCGGCCTCGAAGACGGCTTCGGCCAGCGCGATGTTCTTCGCGACGCGCACGAAGAGATCCTGCTGTTCTTCGATGAGTTCTCCCTCGTGGTCCTTGCGCAGGTAACGAGCCGGCAGGATGTTGTGGTAGGCGTTCGCGGTGAGACGGTCCTCGAGCGTCTCACCGTCGGTTCGTTTGATCGGAAGGACGAGCTCGTCCGCGGTGAGGTCGGGCCCTGCCATCACTCGGTCCTCCGGCCCGCTGCCCCCCGGCAGCCGGCGACGGTGCTGTTCGCGTGGAGATAGTTGGCGGTCATTCGTAACGGCGATTGGTTCTGTACCGGGCCAAATAACCCTTTGGCAATCGGGTGGTCGTCGGGCGAATCGTCGGATGCAGCTGGCACTGTCGGGTCGAGATGGGCGCGCCGTCACGCGGTGGCGCTTGGTACATCGCCTCACAATTCGGCGGACGCACATAATAATATCCAGACCGGAGTGGAAGTGAAATCCTCGAAATGAAACGGTGGTTGTGTCGTGTGGTTCGGCACGGGAACTGAAGGGGGGAATACAGCTGTCACTCCACCGAAATGGCGTTCGACGACGTGCTCGCGGAGTTCGATTGCGGAGGTGGCGTTCGATGAGGTGCTCGCGGAGTGTCCAGCCGGCCGTGCGAGGACGCTCACCCGAACGCCACCCGGGACGGCGTCGTGACCCTTATTCGAGCGCCCGTCGAAACGTCGCCGATGCACGTTGGTATCGTCGCCCAGCGCGGCAACGACCGGGCGGCCTCGCTGGCGGCGGACATCGGCAGCGCGCTCGACGCGGTCGTCTCGTACGACGGCGAGACGGCCACCGCGCTCGGAACCGAGGGACTGGTGCCGACCGAGATGACGGACTGCGACCTGGTCGTCTCCATCGGCGGCGACGGCACCTTCCTCTACACGGCCCGCAGCGTCGGTGCCACGCCGATCATGGGCGTGAACCTCGGCGAAGTCGGGTTCCTCAACGCGACACCACCCACCGAAGCCGTCGACGCGGTCGTTGAAACCGTCGCCGCGCTGCGCGCCGGCGAGGCGACCTACCGGGAGATGACGCAGGTGCAGGCGACCGCGAAGAGAGTCGATCTCCCTCCGGCGCTCAACGAGGTGACGGTTATCGGCCGCCAGCGCGGCCACGGCAACGGCCTCGACGTCGAGGTGCGCGTCGACGGGAGCCTCTACTCCGACACGCACGCCGACGGCGTCATCGTCGCGACGCCGACCGGCTCGTCGGCGTACAACCTCTCCGAGGACGGCCCGCTGCTTCACCCAAACGCCGGCGGGTTCGTGATAACGGAGATGTGTGCGGACGGGTCGATGCCGTCGCTCGTGGTCGACGAAACCGAGACGATCTCCGTCCGCGTCTCGGGCGCAGAGACGGCGTATGCCATCGCGGACGGTCGGACGCGCGCGACCGTCGACCCGCCGGCGGCGCTGACGCTGGAGCGGGCCGCTGAACCGGTTCGCATCGCCGGGCCGGAGCTGGATTTCTTCGCCGCGCTCGGCAAGTTGGAGTAGGCAGCACGCTCGGCGAGAGAAACCGATTTACGGCGTCCAGCCCTCGCTCTGGCAATGAGTGAGCAACTTCCGGACGTACAGGCGAGCAGTCCGGACGTGAGCGTCGGCCTCAATCGGGTCGGCGTGACCGGGGTCGAGAAGCTCGTGAAGATCGACCGCCGCGAGGACCGGCCGATCGTCCTGATGGCCGAGTTCGAGGCGTACGTCGACCTCCCGAAGTGGCGCAAGGGAATCGACATGTCCCGCAACATGGAGGTCGTCGACGAGATCCTTGAGGAGGCGGTCTCCGAGCCCGCCTACCGGGTTGAGGACGTCTGTGGCGACGTGGCCGAGCGGCTGCTCGACAAACACGATTACACCTCCCGCGCCGAGGTGCGGATGGAAGCCGAGTACGTCATCCGCGAGCGGACGCCCGCCTCCGACCGGCAGACGCAGTCGACGGCCGACATCATCGCGAGCGCCACGGCAGACGAGGACGGCACGCGCGCGGAGATCGGCTGTCACGTCGTCGGAATGACGGTCTGTCCCTGCTCGCAGGGGATGAGCGAGGCGCGGGCCCGCGAGACGCTTCGCGAGCTCGACGTCGAAGAGGACGTGATCGAACGGTTCCTCGACGAGGTGCCACAGCCGGGCCACAGCCAGCGCGGCCACGCGACCATCACCGTCGAGGCGGCGGGGAGCCCGGACGTGGAGCTGCACGACCTCATCGACATCGCGCGCGACTCGATGTCTGCGCGGATCTACAACTACGCGAAGCGCCCGGATGAAGACCACATGACCTACGAGTCACACGCGAACGCGAAGTTCGTCGAAGACTGCGTCCGCGCGCTCGCGGAGAACGCCGTCGAGCGGCTCGACCTGCCGGACGACGCCGTGTTGAGCATGAAACAGTCGAACGACGAGTCGATCCACCAGCACAACGCCCACGCCGAGCGCGTCGCGGAGTTCGGCCAGCTGAAGGCGGAGCTGAACGGTCAGTAAAGCTCCAGCGGCTCGGCCTCGGCCCACCGCGGCTCGAACGTCTCGTGGACCGAAGTGGCGAACTCCCGGTCCTTCAGGTCGATGACGCCGAACGTCTCCTCGCGGTCGAGCGGGTGCGGCACCTCGATGACCGTCTCGGCGTCGTCGACGAGCGTGAACGTCCCCGACAGCTCGCGGACCGTGCGGACCTCGAACCGGTCGTGAGCGGCGAGCGACGCCCGGTAGCGGCTGCCGATGCTCTCGGGCAGCGTCGGGACGAGCTCGCGGCGCATCAAAAGCTGAACCGTCGCGCCCCGATCGAGCGCCGCGACGAGCTCGTCGAGAATGTCCGTGCCGTAGCGGTCGATGTCGAACAGCTGTGGCGTGTACGCGGACAGCACCATCACGATCCGGTCGTCGGCGGCGGTGAGCCGCTCGACGAGCAGGGCGGCCGTCTCGTCGCCGCCCAGCGCCGCCGTCCAGAACGTCTCCTCGGGCGGGTCGGCGGACTCGAGTTCCCCCTGGAGCTCCGCGACGATCTCCTCGTACTGCGTCTTCTTCTCCTCGAGGGTACGCTTCTTGTCCGCGAGGAGGCGGTCGAGCGCCGCGGCCGGCTCGACGGGCGCGTACTTCTTCGGCCGGCTGGCGGTCTGTGACCGGACGAGCTCGTACTGTTCGAGGCTGTTCAACACGTCGTAAATGCGGCCCATCGGGACGTCGCTACGCGCAGACAACTCCTTGGCGGTTGTCGGTCCGGTGTCCAGTAGCGCCCGGTACGTTCGCTCTTCGTACTCCGAGAGCCCGAGGTCGCGGAGATCTGCCATCACCCTGGGTTTCCGGGGGGACCCACAAAAACACGTCGCACGTTTACCCGTCGGAACTGTTGTTTCTCCGCTCCATACGTCGCCCGGCGTACGCGATCCGAACGGCCGGGTGGCTACTCCTCGCCGATGACGTCCTCGGGTCGGGCCGCGGCGGCCCGCTCGATCAGTTCGTCGGGCGTCGTCGCCGGCTCGGAGCGGCCGTCGCCGCGTACGACGACGGCCGCGTCGCGGTCGCCCGGAACGACGACCTTCTCGTGGTCGGCGATGCGCCACGCGGCGCGGTGGAGGTCCGTCCCCGCCGGCGGCGTCTCGACGACGAGCGGGTCGTAGACGGTGCGGGCACAGACGGCGCCGTAGCCGGCCACCTCGGCACCCATTCGCGAGGCCGCGCCGGCGAACGCCCCGAGCGCGTCCTCCGCGGCCTCGCGGTAGCCCTCTTCGCCGGTCAGGGCGGCGAGGTCGACGAGCGCGTCCGCGAACTCGACGTTCGCGTCGAGCGGGCGTAGCGGGCGGTCGAGCAGCCCCGGTCCCTCGCGGGGGCCGTCGAGGAACGCCCCGTCGGCCGCCTGCAGCTCGAGCGTCGCGTCGGCGACGGCGCGTGCGGCGTCGAGATATCTTTGGTTCCCGGTCGCCTGCACCCCGGCGGTGAGCCCGAGCAGCACCCGCGCGCCGTCGAGCAGGAGTCCGGTCTCGGCGTCCGCGCCGTCGTAGTGGGCGACCGTTCCGGCCCGCGGCTCCCGGCTGCTCCCCTGTTCGGCGGTGCCCTCTCCCGCCCCGGTCACGAGCGTCTCGAGGACGTACTCCAGCGCGCGCTCGGCGTAGCGGGTCGCCCGCTCGTCGTCGGTGTACGCCCCGAGCCGGAACAGCGCGTCCACGGCCAACCCGTTCCGGTCGGCGTACACGGTGTCGTCGACGACGGGCGGCTCCGCCTCCTCTCTGTCCGAGGGCGCGAGCGTGTAGTAGTCGCCGCCGGCCTGCGAGCCGGCGAAGGCGTCGCCGGTCCACAGCGCCGTCGTGAGATACTCGACGGTGCCGGTCGCCGTGTCGCGGTAGCTCTCCTCGCCGGTGTACAGATACCCCGTCGCGAACGCGCGGACGAGCGCCGCGTTCTCGTCGAGCAGCTTCTCGCGGTGGAGCTCACCCCCCCAGTTGCGGTTCGTCGTGTAGCGGTAGAACCCGCCGTCGTAGGTGTCGTACAGGTGGGTCTGGACGGCCTGCAGCGTCCGCTCGGCGCGGTCGACGTCGCGCTTCGCGGCGAACTCGACGGTCCGCGGGAGCGGAAACTTCGCGTCCGTTCCCCAGCCGCCGAACTCCTCGTCGAACGCCGCGGCGACCTGCTCGACGAAGTGCGCCTCGATCTCGGCGGTGACGGGGCCGCGCGGCGGCTCCGGGTCCTGTAAGGCACGCGGCACGCGGCCGGCCGCCGTCCCCTTCGCGTTCCACGTCTCGCGGACGCTGTCGATGGCCGACCGAAGCCCGTCGGGGCTCATGTACCCGGCGCCGGTGATGATACGGCCGTCTGGCGTACAGAACACCGTCGACGGGAATCCGCCCATGTTGTACCGTTCTCTCGCGCGCGGCTGCCGGTCGACGTCGACCCTGACGGGGACGAACCCCTCCTTCAGGTGGCCGGCGAGCCGCGGGTCGGCGTACGTCGTCCGGTCCATCTCGTCGCAGGCGACGCACCACGACGCCGACAGCGACAGGAGGAGCGGCTTCCCGGTGCGTTCGGCCTCCGCGAACGCCTCGGGACCCCACTCGCGCCACTCCACGAGCGTGTCGTCTCTCATTGCTCGCCGTTCGTCGCGGGTGCGGAAAGCGTCGGCGTTTCGGGTTCGCGTGGATCTGTTCTCGCGTGGAGTTGCTCGTCCGTCTGTGGTCGGAGGCCCAGTAAACGTCCTGCTAGCGCGCTTTTTGATCTGTGGTCGGAGGCCCAGTGAACGTCCTACTAGCGCGCTTTTTGATCTGTGGTCGGAGGCCCAGTGAACGTCCTACTAGCGCGCTTTTTGATCTGTGGTCGGAGGCCACTCGGTAAACGTCCTGCTAACGCGAACCTATGGGAAGCCGCAACCGCCCCGCGACCACACCGCCCGCGACCACACCGCCCGCCAACGCACCACGAGCCTCCCCAACCGATTCCGTCGCTCCCTGCGGTCGCTCCGTCATCCCTCGCGCGCCGCTGGCTCGCGACGAGACGCTCGCCAGCGCGCGCCCGGCCGAGCGGGGGCTTCCGAATCGCGGCACTCGTTCACGTGGCGCTCGTTCGCCCCGAGCGCAGGAGCCAAACGGCCCCGTCCCGTAACGTCGTGTATGGTTTCCGTCGTCGACGTCGCGGGGCTGCTCGTCATCCTCGGCGTGAACAGCCTCGCGGCCGCGCTGCTCACCCGGCTGTTCCGCGTCCGGCTCAACACGGGGTGGGGGGCGGTACTCTACTCCGTGCTGTTGACGCCGGTCGTGCTGCTCGTCGTCGTGCTCCTCCTCGGCGGTGCGGGGCTCGGCCCGGACCTCGGCAGCCCGGTCGCCGTCGTCGCGATAACGATCCTGCTCCCGCTCGCGCTCGGGATGGCGTTCGACTACTTCTGGCAGCCTGCCCCGGAGGAGGTCGATCTGCCGGACCGCCGCGGCACGAACTGACCGCTCGCCTCGCCGTACTGGGTCCCGCGGTCGCACTGTCGGTTCGCGACCCCTCGGTCCGACGAAGCTACTCACCACATCGAGGGGCAGAAGGACCCGTTCCCTCGATGATCTGGTTCGCGACCGACGACGACCGGGGCCAACTCCACCGAATTCTTCACCCGTATCTCGCCGCATCGAGGGCCTTTCGTCACTTAGTCGTCGTCAGCGGTGTACGCGCCGCCCCGACGCTTGACGCGTGCGACGACGAGCCGCTGGTCGTCCTGCCGGAAGCTCACGGAGAGCCGGAACTCCCCGACGCGTATCTTCTTGTACGGGCTGTTCTGGAGTGGTTCCCGTAGTCCGGCGGGTCGCGCCACGGCGAGGAGACGATTTCATCGAGCTTGTGGAGTATCCGGTCTTGGTCGGCGGGGACAGTCGGTCGAGGTCGTCTTCGGCGGTCGAGGAGAGTTCCCACGTCCACCTATCGTCACTCATCCGTACCGAACCGCTCGCGGGCTTCCTCGGCGCTCGTCGTTCGTCCCTCGCGGATGTCTTCTTCGGCTTCGAGCAGGGCGACGAGTTCGTCGCGGTCGAACGTCGGGAACTCGACGGCGTCTCGAAGCGTGTATCGGATGAACTCGCTCCGGCTGTTGAACCCGCGTCCCTGCCACGTCTCGTCTATCTGTTCGAGGAACGACTCGGTGAGTTTGAAGTTGACCGTGGCGATGTCGTCCTCGCCGTCGTCGTTCGTGGTCGCTTCAGACATATAGACGTAATACGCCAGTCTTACCAATAGCCGTTTCGCCGGAACTCCACTCGCCACGTACCCGTCGTGGATTGCCGCATCGAGGAGCAGCTCTATCACATTCCTGACTAAGCATCATTTATCCCTTCGTGAGCGCGGGTTAGCGAAATCCGGGATGTCGCTTGATGGGACGCGCTCCCGGTCGATTTCAGGTCTATCCCGCCGCTGTATATGAATTAGTTTGTGTGTCCTGACAATTTATCGAATCGCAGTACGGCAAGGGATGCCCTGTTTAGCGAGAGACGCGAATCTTGAACGGGTTTCGTTCAGACGAGAGTAGATAGAAAAGTGTGTGTACAGGGAGTGTACGGCAGAAAGAGCCTAGGCCGGAATTTGAATCCGGGGTCTCGTCCTTACCAAGTCTGTGTTAAGTGTTGTGTCCTAATACCCGGTTTTTTGTCGGGTGGTGTGGGACACGTTTGCTGTGTTGGTGTGTGGATCTTGGTGTTGTCCCGTGTTTTCCGGTTGTTGGGCCGTGTTCTTCGGTGAGGTAGTATTACTCGTCTTCCGTGTTAAATTACCGGCGTGACGTCCTTCCAGAACGACTCGTAATACGTACTGTGTTTGCCGGGGATTCGCTTCCGAGGGAAGGTCTGGGTGTCTACAGTTCGGAGGGGTCCTTGGCGCAGATGACTTCTTCGTACTTTTCGCTATCTGGGTTGTATTTCTCTACTGTGTCTGGCATGATTTGATCTGATCCGTGCACAGTGTTTTCCTTGTTTTGTACGGTGAGTGAGTCTATCTTGTCTAGGTTGAAGGTACGCCAGTACGACATATTTCCGGATTCGCTGCTTCCTCCGACTTGTGGTCCTCCTATTGATGTATCTCCGTCCTGTGATCTGAACAGGATTAACGGGGTTACAATTCTGTGGTGTTTTTCGTAGTCGAACTCGAGATTGTCTCCGGCTTCGATAGCACTACAGATTGTGTCCTGCATCGGAACGTGGTTGCAATCGAATGTAGATAAAAGCAGGCACGCCGTATCTGCACAGGTAACGTCTGGGTATCTTCTATAGATTGAGTGTGTCTGGTTGGATTTTGTTGGTGTCTTGTTGTTCGGCTTTTCGTGCGTTTTGGAGGAGGTGTTGGAGTGCTTTCCGGCAGTCTCCTGAGTGTTCTGCGACGTGTTCTGCGATTCGTTCGATTACTTTGGAGGGGACGGTTCCGGGGTGGAATGCTTGTTCGGTTCGTTGGCTGAGGATTTTTTCGAGTTGGGGTGCGTTGTAGGGTTTGAATTGCAGTGTTTTGCAGTTGAGCCGTGATTGGCTTCGGGGGTCGAGCTGGATTTTCCGGGGGTGCTGGTTTGAGATCATGATGAGGCCGAGTTGGTTGTCGGATTGTTCGTTGATGAGTTGGAGGTCGTAGATGACTTCGGCCTGGTTCTGTAGTTGGTCGAATTCGTCTAATGCGACTGCGATTCCCCGGTTTTTGTCCAGCCATTCGCTGAGTTTGGAGAGTAGTTCGTCTACGGGTTTGCCTTTCCGGGGTGCTGGGTAGCCGAGCTGGATCAGTAGTTCTGTCAGTAGGGAGGGCCGGGTGTTGTACTGCCAGCAGTTGATATACACTGCTTTCGATGTGGTTTCGGATTCTAACCGGTCGAATACGTACTTAACGCTGGTTGTTTTCCCGACTCCTGCCGGGCCATGCACTAACAGGTTTTCAGGTGTTTTCCGACGTGTCACAGGCCGTACAGCGTCCACGATCCGTTGTACTTCAGTATCCCGTCCTAACGGTTTCTCCGGTTGGAAATCCGTATCTAAGTATTTTTCACTGCGTAGAATACTGCCACCTCTGTTTTCAGATTCAAACATAGGAACAGATTCCTTTCCCCGAGTTTCAAAAACGGTAGCCGGCCCCCCGGTTCCCATGTCTCCGGTAAAACCCCCTTGGTTTGTCGGAACTACCGGAACCGGCCCCCAGAATCCTTGTAAAAACAGGAAGGGTTCATCTGAAATCAGTCCTTAGTCAAACCCTTGTAAGAATCAGATTCGGAAACCCGAGAACCGTGATGAGCCGAAACATTATCTCTCAAATCGAACCATTGCAACCAGAATACGTTCCCTCAAAATTCATCGAGAGAAACAAAATACAGGAAACACTATCCAACCTACTCGGAAAGGACAGCAGCAGAAACGTCCACCTGGAAGGACCACGAGGAACCGGGAAAACCCATCTCACACACAGCCAGGTCAACCAGCTCTCCGGAGACGTCCAAACCTGCTACATCAACTGCATCACAGCAGACACCCAATACAAAGCACTCAAACAGATTCTGCAAACACTGACCCAGGAAAAGATCCGGTCCGGATACCACACCTCCACACTGCAACGTAAAGTCGAACAACAAACCGGAGCACTTCACACAGTAATCGTCCTCGACGAAATCGACTTCCTGCTGCACAACGACGGCGACGACCTGCTCTACTACCTCTCACGGATCAAAAACAGCACCTCAGTAAACACGGTCACCATCTCCAGCACCTCAACCAACCTCAAACAGCAAATTGAGGAACGAACACATAGCAGCCTCCAACCCTACCCGGTCCAACTCGAACCCTACACCGGCGAACAACACTACAACATACTCCACACACGCGCACAACACGCACTCAAACCACAGACACTGCAACAAAACGCGTTAACCTACATCGCATCCACCACCTCCAACCCTGCACTCAGCCTGCAATGGCTGAAAACAGCAGCCACAGAAACAGACACCGTCATCACCGAAACCACCGTCAAAAACACCGAAAACCAAGCCCGGCAAAAATACGTAGAACACCTGCTACAGCCCTTCACTCAGCACCACTCTCTGCTCTACACATCGATTCAACAACTCAGCGAAAAACAAGACACGATCCACACCGGCACCGTATACAAACAATACGGAGAACTCTGCGAAACCGAAGACATCGAACCCCTAAGCAACCGGCGAATCAGCGACCACCTCAAACAACTCGAACTCCTCCAACTCATCGCAGCACAATACCACTACGGCGGCAACACAGGCAAAACACGCAAAATCCAACTCAAACAATAAAACCCCAACACACCCCCTGGTCTCAACGGTTGCAATCTAACCCAAATTATAGAAACACTTCACGGACGCTCAGACCTGAAAACCCAGGAACAATCTGCCTCTCTACCAGATGTACTCCTATAATATCTAATCAAGAACCGATCGGAGCTCGGCTGCAGAGATACCAAACTCAGGAACTATATCGTCTTCGAAGCCTTCGTAAGCGAAAGATTTCGCTCGACTAAATGCTTCATCTTTTAGACCGGCTACTGGTTGCAGATTGTTGTCCGGTGTTTTGTGGTAGAAGATGTTGTCTGCTTTATGGAAGTTGTTGAATAGATCAGTCATTATTTTTCCTTCTCTGTTAAGCTGCTCTGTGAATTCTTGATCCCAGTCGTAGAGACCTTCTGTCAAATCTTTACCATATTTCCTGGTAATATATGGTCTTGCTGTATCCTCACTTACCACTACATCGTTCTGATTAGCATCAAGAAATCTGAATGGTCCACCTATTACATCCCCATGTATTGTTGAGGGTTCAAGTCGTCCCTCTCGAAACTGCTTCATTTGTTTTTCAAAGTCAAGTCCGAGTGCGTCCTTCCATTCCTCCTGATCGAAGTATTTGGTTTCTCCAGGTCTTCTAACCTCGTCTCCGGGTTCTGTAACAGTATTAAACCGAGGCTTGTACAACCACTCTAACTCTCCTGTCTCTTCGTTGACTACATAGCCTTGCTCGTGTGTGATGTACCCGGTGTCGTCTTTGTTTTCGTCGCCGGTTGTGGCATTGGTCCAAAAGAAATGATAGTCCTGGTCAAGAAGTTCGTCAGAGTACTCTCGTGCGCAGCCGTTCAAGATTTTCACCATGGCGCCACTTCCCCAGATGGTATCGGTTTCTTTCCACATTTCTTCGCCGAGTCCGTAAATGAAGTTTTGAACAGGTTCATATTCGTTATTTTTCTCTACCCAAGACTTCGCATTTTCAAACAAATCTTCTGCAGTTATCGGATTATTTGTACTTACATAGTCGTTAGCATGTTTGAAATCATTGTCATAGAACCGTTGAAATTCTTCCTCAGAAGTTTGAACCTGGTGAGTATCCCATTCACGGTCTGTCTGATAACCAGTTTCCAAACCTTGACCGGTCGGATCCTCAACACTCAACAAGAACGGAATCTCCGGCGTTTCAAAACTGAACTCCTCAGTATATTCATTGCCTGCAGTGTCCTTAGCTTGTATTTGAAGCGTGTTCTCTCCGGGTCGAATCCAATTCTGCCCTGTTTCCCAGACTAATTCTCCGTCTTGGACCGTCGAACCCGTTTCTCGGCCGTTCAGTAATGCTGTGACTGTGTCTAGTCCGTCTGGATCGTTAATGTTGATTACGCCTCCTGCCGGCGTGTTCCGTGTTTCCTCGTTCTCGATCGGGACCGGTTCAAGATTCTGTGTTCGGTCTGTTAATTCGGCAGTGAACGGGGCGTCAGTCGGAGTCGGAGAATCAGTCGCTGTCCTTGTTGGAGTAGACTGTGCTGTCTCTGAGGAGGTGCTGTCGGTGTTGCAGCCGGCAAGTGCGAGAGCTGAACCAGATGATAGTGTTGTGAGTAGTTTGCGGCGAGAGATACGGTCCATCAGTCACAGACCTCTGTGGTATTATTCATTCAGTGGTGACAATTCTAAATACCTTTTCCCGGGAACCGGGTCAGAAAACACGCAGCGTTCTTCGATTTTATTCGAGTGGTTGGAGTTCGAGAACCTCGTTTTCGGTCTTCTCTCCAAGCGCTGAGATAGCGTCCTCTTTCGAGCTAAGATAGATTACCTGCCAGCCGTCATCAGCTAACTCGCTGACAACCTCCGACTGTGTCTGTAATCTGGTAGAGTCAGAAGTCAGGAACGCATCATCCATCACAAAGAACCCGGACTCACCTTCCAACACCTCTTCACCCAAGGCAACCCGGATCGCCAGATAGAGCTGATCCCTTGTCCCATCACTCAACTGCTCCGGAGTGAACTCCTCCCCGGTCGACTTCACAACCTTCAGCTGATTCTCCTCGTTATCGTACGTCACCCTATTGTAACGGCCATCAGTAACCTCATGGAAAATCTCAGTCGCCCGACTTCCTTCCTCAAACAGTTCAGCTGTCTCCTCCTTCTCTTCTTCTTGAATCTCGTCAAAAATCTCAATCGCAACCCGAGACGCCTCAGCGCCATCTTCAATCGCCTCAATAAACTCGTCCAACCGTTTCACCAAATCCTGTAAGGCATCAAGATTCTCAATCTCAAGATCCAAAGGCTCGCCAACAAACTCCCGGAACTCTAACTCATACGCCTTCTCACGGAACTCCTGAAGCTTCTCCGTATGCTCATCTAAGCTCTTCTTCAACTTCTCTCGCTTCTTCTTAGCTTCAGTGTAACCAGATTTTACCCGTTCGTGTTCTTCCTCGTCATACTCAATATCGAGAGAATCGTCAATATCAGCTTCAAGGTCCTCCAAAGAATTCTCAGCAGCACTTACAACATCTTCCATTGAATCTGCTTCAAAATCGAGCTCTCGCTCTAACACAGCCTTCGAACCCTGGTTATCGTCTCCCAGTTCTTCACGCTGAGTTCTGATATCAGAAATCTTGCCACGAAGCTCCTGCCGGTCCTCGACCGAAATCCCGGCAGCCCGGGCATCAGACAGAATCTTCTCCTCTTCAACACTGACTTCAGCAGCACTCTCTCCAGCCTGCTTCGCCTGATACCAGAAATACCCGGCACCAATCAAGAAAGCAATCGGAGCTAACACACCGACAGCAGGGAATCCGGCTCCAAGTAACAATGCAAACCCGACCACTCCACCGGCAATCGACCACTTCGCAAGCGACAGACTGCTATCCTTCTGCTCCTCCAACTCAGACTGCTGGCCTTCCTTCTCAGTCAACTCCTCAAGCCGGTTATCAAGACTGTCTAAATCAGATTCATTCGGCAGCTGCTTCAACTCAGCAAGGTTCTCCTTGATATCCTCTTTTTCCTTATGTAACTCAGTATAGCGCTGCTGCTTTTTGTCCTCTTTCTCAGCTTTCTCAAGCAGATCTTTCCGTTGTTCTAACCGGATCTCTTCTCGTTGAGCTGCGAAGAACTCGGTTTCAGCCCGGTCTAAACCGTCCTCTCTGGCCTCCTCAATATACGTCTCAACATCATCCCTCAACGACTTAGCAGCGTCTAACTGATTCCCTGCATCGTGGAACTTCTGCTTGCTCGAGATTTTGTAATTCTTGTTAGTTAGCCTGCCGGCATCGATCAGAGCATCTTGGACTTCGTCAATCTCCTCGACCCGTCTCCCTGTCAGCTTGTCAGTAATATGTGAGTAGAAATTATCTCCGGATTCAAACGTCAGATCGCCACTACGGATAACAAAGATATTTCGCAACTCTTCTGCCCGGATTTCCTGGTTGTAGTTCTCTTCACAGAACGTGGTCAGCCAATCCCCGTCCTGCAACGTCTCCGACACCGTATCATTAGATACCTCAACAAAGCCCTCTGGAATATCACTGATCACCGGGTCAGAAACCGAGCCATCAGCTAACCGTTTCAGCAAGGCCTCCACAAGCAAACTCTTCCCCGACTCATTCGGCCCGTGAACAATATTGATCCCGTCATCTAACTCTAGGTCCTTCTGAAGAGGTCCGTAATGCCGAATGTAGATTTGATCTAACTTCATGACGGCTGCACCTTGTTCTGATCCATCAGCTCCGATAACACCCGGACAACACGGGTCTCAACCATCTCGTTATCAACATCGTCTCTCTGCTCAAGCTTCTCTTTGAACCGGTTGTAGAGGGGATGGCTCAACACCTGGCTGACCGACCGGGTTTCATCAGTCAGAGCAGCCGGCGCAGCTGCATCCTCCAACTCGGTGTAGAACTCGTTCTCATCACGGTCAATAAACCCGGTAACCTTGACAGACAACTCGCAGGAGTCACCCTTTCTCTGGGCAACCCACTGCCTGATATCCTCTAAGATTTGGTCCTCTTCACCAGGCCGAACCATCTCCTGCTTCGAATCATAATAGAACGTATCCAGATCAACAGTTGAGAGCTCCCTCTCATCGGTATCAAGTACAAACGCCTGCCGTCGACCGGTCTCAGACGTTGAATGTGATACCGGTGAACCAGGATAGATGAACGTCCCACCGTTACTCAGTGGTACTTCACGAGCTGTCGAATGAATATGCCCAGCGAAAACAAAGTCGTACCCTAACTCGCCGAGAGTCGCCTTAGTGACCGGAAAGTATCTCGCCTCATCTTCACCTGCAGCACCAGACTGAAACCCGATATCCAACGTGCAGTGCAACAGCAGTATCTGAGTTCGATCACTGCTCCGTTCCTGCAACTCTGTAAACAGCTCTTCGTCCATCGAAGACGTGAACGGAACACCTACAATCTCCATATCCCCGAACTCACGGCTGCTTAACGGGGTCTCAGTAAGGACCTTCAGATCATTTCCAAACCGGAGATTCTCCCGGTATACATCTTCATCATGGTTACCAGGAATCGCCAAGATATCAAACGGGTTGCCACTGAACAACTCTCGCAGCCTCGGACGAAGCTCCTCTGCATCCTCCGGCGTATCAAACAAGTCACCACCTATCGTAAGCAGATCAACATCCTCAGCTGCTGCCGTCTCTAACACCGTTTCTAACGCTTCCACTGTCTCCGGGCTATCCTCCCTCAGGTGAACATCAGCTGTATGCAGAATTCTCACGTATCATAACACCCCCCGATCTTTCGCTGGCAGCTTACAGTATGGTTTTTTACACACCTCCTTCTTAAAATATGGCGCCACCACCACCTACAACAGCCAACAAAAACTCCCCGGGCTCCCGAAATCAACCTTCCAGAACAGACCTCAAATCAGCAGCCGGAACCCCGAGCTCGGGTAAGATATCTTCGGCGAAGTCGTTATATTGGAATCGGGATATTTCTTCTTTATATTCTTCAGGTATGTTCGCTAGGAGGTACTGTTGTCCGTTTTTCTCATTCATAGTAATATGTTGATTGGTTTTCTCGTATGCGTCCGATAGATCAAGCAATATCTTACTCTTTTGCTCTATTCCATTGAGATGGAAAGATTCGATATTTCCTTCAAATAGATTTCCTGCGAATCCTTTTCCAAGACTGATTAATGGTCTTTCCTCGAATTTTGAGATATCGTTCCCGTTTGAGTCTATTATCCGATACAGTGAAGTGAATAAATTGATATGGACCTCTACTGGTTCAAGACGATCCTGACGCATCAATTTCTCAAAGTCAAGTCCCAGCGCATCTTTCCACTCCTCATCATCGAAATACTTGGTGTCCCCTGGCCTCCTGACCTCGTCTCCGGGTTCTGTAACGGTGTTGAAACGAGGCTTATACAACCACTCAAGATCCTCTGTGTCCTCGTTGACGACGTAGCCTTGTTCATGCGTCTGATATCCGGTATCCTCCTTGTTTTCGTCACCAGTCGTGGCGTAGGTCCAGAAGAAATGGTAGTCCTGGTCTAAAAGTTCGTCAGAAAATTCTCTTGCCAGGCCATTGAGTATGTATATTTGGCCGCCACTGCCAAATGAGATATCGGATTCGGCCCACATACCTTCACCAAGCCCATAGATGAAGTCTTGAACCGGATGGTACTCACTATCTTGATTTACTCGTTCCTCAGCATACGGAACAACATCTTCAACCCTCGTCGAGGTAACATTACCCAGCTGCTTCTCAGCAGCCACAAAATCATTATCATAAAACTCCTGAAAATCCTCTTTAGTAGTTTGAACCTGGTGAGTATCCCATTCCCTCTCGGTCTGATAACCTGTTTCCAAGCCCTGACCGGTCGGATCCTCAACACTCAACAAGAACGGAATCTCCGGAGTTTCAAACCTGAACTCCTCAGTATATTCATTGCCGGCATTGTCCTCAGCTTGTATTTGGATCGTGTTTTCTCCTGGCCGGATCCAGTTCTGGCCGGTCTCCCAAACTAGGTTTCCGTCCTGTAGCTGGGAACTGGTTTCCCGGCCGTTCAGAAGTGTTGTGACTGTGTCTAGTCCGTCTGGATCGTCTACTTTGAGGACGCCTCCTGCCGACGTGTTCCGTGTCTCCTCGTTCTCAATCGGGACCGGTTCAAGATTCTGTGTCCGGCCTGTAGTTTCGAGCGTAAAGGGAGCGTCAGTCGGTGTCGGTGAGTCGGTGGCTGTCTCTGTCTGCGTGGACTGTGGTGCCTCTGAGGAACTGCTATCGGTGTTACAACCGGCAAGAAAGATGGCTGAGCCAGATAATGTTGAGAGTAGTGTGCGTCGGGAAGTAGGATCCATCTGTCGAATGCCTCTGTGGTATTGTTTGTTCAGTGGTGACAATTCTAAATACCTTTTCCCGGAGCAAGTTAGAGCAGCCGGTCGTACAGTGATTTTCCGTCCCTGAGTTCCTCTAGTTCCCGTCTCAGTTTTCGCTGTTCCTGTTCTAATTCGGTTTTGTCACGCCATCTCTGCCGTTTCTCAGTTCGGAGCTCGGTGTAGAATTCATCTATTTTTGATTTCAACTGTTCTCGTTTTCCGTTTCGGCCTCGGTTCTGTTTGTACAGCTGCTGTAGCCGGTTGACGTATTGGTTGATCTGTTGCTGTAACTCTTCGACCAGTTCGTTGTGTACCTTGTCACGTTGCTCTAACTGTTGCTGGATCCGGGCAAGTTCGTTCTCCAAACGTCTCTCTTCCTGTCGTTGGGACTGTTCTAACAATTCCTCAATATCCAAACCGGAGCCGTACTCGAACTCTGCCACAGAATAAAGAATACCGGGTTGGCGAGGGTTACAGGTTATTCCTCGCCGTGTTGCTTTAGCCGTCGGAGTTCTCTTGCCTTCTCCCGGTAGAACTTCGGCAAGGATTCGATTTCAGCCTGGCTCCAGGAGCAGACTTCTTCTAGCAGTTTGTCTGCCTCAACCAACTTTCGATGCAGCGTATCGCTCATAACCTGGTATACAAGATTAGCCCGGGTTTCTACACCGGTTTTCACTCAACGGAGTTCAGTTGCTCCAACTTGTCCAGCACACCTTGATCTTCAAGTTCAGAAAGCCGTTCCAACACGTCCTGCTTCTCCTCTTTCTCAGCCTTCTGCTTCAAACTCAACGGCCGGCCACACGTCCGGCACTCACTGAACTCGTCCCTGTTCTCAGTATCACAGAACGGGCACATCACCGACTCCGAACCTTCCTCGGACGTATCCAACCCGTACTTCTCCCGGATCGCCTTGTTCACATCATCATTGTTGAGATGAACGTACACTTTCGCACGGTCACTGCCAGGCGTCCACCCAGCGAACTTATTCAACTGCTCATAACCCATGAACGTCGCAACCTCCGTCAACCGGGTATGCCTCAAATTGTAGGGCCGTCGCTTGTTCTCCGGGATATCAGCTCGTTCACACGCCTCCTTGAACCGTCGAAGAAAACCAGCGTACTTCACCCGGTCAGCAAGATCCGGTTCATAATCGCAGCTGTCATCATCGTGTCGATGAGGAATATCTCCACAGCTACGGCAAGCCTGTTGCTCAGTCTTCACCCACAACGGCGCAGACGAATCCTCAATATCACCCATCTCACCTCCCAACGGGTGTTGTGAAATCCACTCCCGGAGCGTTCGGCCAGCACGCACCAACTGATTCGTCCTGTCAGGCGTCCCTTTCAAACCCTCCAGATAAATGAAGTCGCCTTTCTCGTTCGACGTGAAGTCAGCTAAGTTCCGGGATAGTACTTCTCCGGGCCGAGCTCCGGACTCATAGAGAACCATCGTGATCGCCCGATCCCTCGTATTGGTAAAGCCCTGGAACAATTGCTTCAGCTCCTCATCTGTAAATAGATCTTCTCGACTGACCGTGCTGGATTGGCCATGGTGGACAGTGAAGAAGTCTACTTTCTCAGGGTGCTCATGCCCATCATTATCGACCTTATAGAACTTCTTCACAGCTCCCTTCATCGTGTGCTTCGTTGAATCAGTATAGTCCTCATGCCGGTGCAGTGCTGCAATCATCTGCTTCAGCTCCGTTTCTGATGCCTCACTCAACACGAAGCCGTCTGGCGCACAGTTTTGAATAACTGATTTGAGTGCAGTAATCAGTCGGCGCTGCCTTACCTGGCTCAACCCCTCAGCAGCACACTCGTCGATAAACCGTTGAATCGAATCAATATTCTCTGAGCTGAGATCTGAGTTCTCTAGATTTTGAAGTGCTTTGTTGACGTTGACATACTCTGTAGTAGACATATTTTCTCATCACCGAAAAATAATCAGAAAGAGAACCGGGAAACAACCTGCTTCGATTGACCGACCGAGTCGACCTCATTTCTCTTGACGAGCTGTGAACGGTCTATTAACAGCTCTCCAACTCACCGTTTCTCATGCCGATTCTCTGGCCACAGACCTCGACAGAACACCAAACGGTTCGTTCACTGCCCGGACGGGGCTCTCTATTATCCGTTTAGTGTTTGCCTCTGGTTGTTTCCTTTGCTCTCCTTCTTTCGTTTGTGTTTTCAACTGAAGTTTGGTCTAGAAGATTTATATAAATAAGGTAGTCAACGCAGATCGTCACAGGAATCAGGGCAAACGAAGCGAAGCACCATATCCGAAAAGTACGGTTACTAAGCTGATTCAATTACTCTTCTACAGGGAATGCGTATTGGAGGAAGTTCCGGTACTTATCGGGAACGTTCTGCCAATCATCTTCCAGCTCTTCCAAGGCAGAAACCAGCTCCGTGTCCTCTCCCTCTTTCAGAATCTTAGAGATGAATGCCGAGCATCTGGACGCATTACCACGGACATCATCAACGTCGCCGGCCTGAATCAAATCATGAAGCTGTCGATAATACTGTTTCACCCCTGAAGACCCATCAGCGATAATCGACCGAGCATACATCTCCAAGACCTGATCCTGCAGCTCCCTTTCCTTTCGATAGTGTTTATCCAAATGCCGGTACACAACCGACTCCTTATCATACCTGCTCAACACCTCATTGACAGTAGCCTGAATCTCGTTTACAACACTTCCCACCTGTTCAGACTGCAAGTGCTCAGGCATCGCATGACGGGTTGAGAAACAGTTGGTTGCTGCTGACTCCACCCATTCTTCATAATGCCGTTGATGATTCTCATTTTCCTCCCTGGTTAGCATGGAGGTCAACGTAATCTGAGGGAACAAATACCGGAACGCTGCGTCGTAGATTGGCTCCAGCTCAGCTTCTCCCTCCTGGCCCAACTCACGTCGAACTAGCCGAGAAATGAACGTCGCCACCACCGATCCCTCACCTTGATACAGCCGACGGAAACGGCTCCGAGGAATATATCTGAAATCAACCTGGTTCTCATACCCCAGATCCTCAGCGTGGTTATCAATCGCCATCAGATGCAATGTCGCCTTATTCATCGCCTCAACATACCGAGCGAAGTCCTGCATCAACACCTCAGTATCAGTCTGCCCCATATGCTGAGTAAGAACCGTCATCTGATCCAACCAAGCATCATACAAATCTTCTAAAAACTCGTCTGAATCCTTCGACGTCGACGAACCGGTAGCCTCCCAATCCGGAGGCAGCGTCCTGTTACGGCTTCCAGAACCTCCTCCTGCAGAACCTTTCCTCTGACCGAGGTTCTTGATTATATCAGAAACCGTGTGCAACACCTCAGCTCGCAGCTCCTCTTCTCCAAGCAGAAACTCCGGGATCTGATCCGGTGCATTCGCAGTCGCCCCACTCTCAACACCCTCTCGGACAATCTCCTCCTGTCCAACCGACTTGTGGCCAAGCCATCGATACTGCGACTCCCGGCCATCAACCCGTAACTGCACCTTGCAGATCGACTTCAGAACCTCCCGGTTCTCCTCCGACACAACATCAAACAACAACTCAACCGTCTCACCGTCCTCACCACCAACCTCAGCTTCAGAAACCGGAAGCGTAAACGACTCCTCCTCACCTGAGACCACTACCTCACCGTCCTCCAACTCTTCCCCCGAAACAGTGAGCTTCAAACGGCCACCGGTAAACGTCGTCTCAGAATTATACACAGCATCCAAAATATTGAGATCAGACCGGTCTCCCTCCGTCGGAACATCCTCCACCGACGGCTCAGGAGCAGCACGGAACTCTCCAGCACCATCTCCTACAACATCGCCAACAATCTCATCTTCAACCAAGTAATCAAAATAACCCGGACTACCTGCTTCACGGAGAATCCCAGCCTCAACATTTCCACCACCCTTAGCCGATTTAATCATCCCCTGCACCGACGGATTCGGACTACCAGTAAGACAATACGACCGGTCCTCCGTCTTCAACAACAGCAACTTCCCATGCACAAAACGAGAACTCTCAAAAATATTCAACGACACCGACGTATCCTCTACCAAGCTCTCTAACACCTCAACGTCAAACTGAGCCTTCCCCTGCTGCAGATACAGATCAAGATCCGTAACATCCTGCGAAAGCAGCTCCTGTAACACCCGGTCAGTCTCTCCAAAATACGGAGCAGCAACAACAGCCTTCTCAACACTGCCATCAACAGCATGCAACACCTGGCCAAGAATCGGCTGATCCAGATTATGTACAAAGAACGTACTCCGATCGCCCATACTCGAGACGTCTACCTCATCGATCCAAGAACAATCCTCCAAAACATCATTAAACACCACCTCACGGGGTAACTCACCGACAGCATCAGCAAAATCGGTGTCTAACAGGTCAACAAGGAAATCACGAATCTCCCTGAGAACAACTAACTGCTCTAACTCTTCACCGTCTTGATCTTCCTCATACGAGAACGATGACCACAGCTCACCGTTATCTGTAAACCCTTTCTGAGTCAGATTTGCACTTCCAACAAACGCATAGACACGGCGCTCACCTCCGAAAAAGTAGATCTTCGGATGGAACACCCTTCGTCCATCAACCGACACCGGTGCCAAATGATAATTAACACCTGCTGAAGGCCGTCTGCTTTCCTCGTCGAACGTCTGCTGGTACTTAGAAGAATCCACCAACACCACGTTCTTACTGCCGATACCTTTCTTCGATAATACACGCATCACGGCCTCTTCATAGAACTCAACATCAAACGGAAACGTCGTGAAAATCGCTCCCGTCATCTGCCGGGTATCATCCCCAAAATCAGAAAGAGGATTCATCGTTCCACCTCCACAAACCGGGCCAGCCAATCTCTGCCCTCAGCTGTAATCGAAAACGAACCTGTACTCGGATCCTTCAGCAAACCCAGGTCAAAGAAAATGTCTACCATACGGTCGAACTTCGTCTCCGAAAGCACAGGACTCCACGACTCCTGAAAATCAATCTTCCCGGTGTAATCCTTGCTGAACAACCGAGGCATCCGGGACGTATCCATTTTATCGTACAACGCCGTATTGTACTGCACTATCGCCCAGCGACGCCCCAGCTGCTGAGCGAACACCTTCAGGTTCTGATCCGAGTCAAGCGACCGAAGTATCGACACCGGTCCCGGAGGCTTCTTCTCAAACTTCGTCAACCAATCCCAGTACGGACGATACCCGTCCTGCGAAAACACCTCGTCCCGTCGAAGTTTCAACAACCCAAACAAGACAGTAGTATACGCGAAAATCCGGGAACTAGAATCCACAGCCGAACCACCATTCTCGACCTCATCCTCAATCAACCGTTTCAACTTCCACTCAGAAAGCTCAGCACCAACATCAAAACTCGACACATCAACAACACCACGAATCCGATCAAGCAACTCAGGCCAACTCCCGGTGAACTCGGAGCCCAGCTCTCCAGCTTCAACATCGTACGCAGAACCGGTTGGCTTCCCGTAGAACAAGTACTGATACACAGCCTCCAAACCATCCTGCTCACCATCCACTTCTTCAGCTTCAACCCCGTTCAGGAGAGCGCTGACCGTCTGCCCATAGAACTCGTTAGAGGTAATCTCCGACAACAACTCATCAGGATGCACCGACCCCTCTTTCGCAGCCAACGCCTGTAGAACAGCAGTCAACAACGCCTCACAGCCAAAATTGAAGTAATCATAATACCGGAACAGTCTCCACAACTCATGGATCTCTTCCAACTCCTCCACACCGGATAACGGGTGCTGAGCCTTCCCCTGTTGATCTGCAATCCATAGGAACAGCAGGAACGACTCCTGCATCTTAGAGCCGTAACTACCACTGAAATACCGTTTCAGATACTCATCAATATCTACGACACCATCTGCTTCTAAAAACTCCATCACTTGCTCAGCAGACTCTGACTCGATCTGCAGCTTATCCCTTTGCCCGGGCTCTTCCCAAGCTAATTCATCGTAAGTGCGTCCAGACGATACCAGTCCAAAATACGCCTTCCGAAGCAGCTGCTCCTCCCTGCCATCCAAACGGCAACAACAGGCATCAGTAAATCTGAGCACCAGCTCCCGGTCAGCTCTATCTTGTTCAACTGCTGCTTTCAATTCCTCAAACTCTACATCTACAGCTTCGTCAAATGCATCTGCAATCTCTTCGCCTAGAGGGGTCAACTCCAACCCGTCTATCAGCAGCAGTCGCTCCATTATCCCCTGGTAGTACGAGGAGAAACCAGAGGACCCACTGTTCTGAATCTGGAACGTCGAATCTGAAATCGAGAACGAAGAATTCGATTCATCGTGGAAATCGGCTTGCTCCCAGGGAACATTCCCGGCACCGGACAAACCGTTCTCACCACGGCCCTTCGCATCACCATGCTCGTGAGCGATATTAGCCAAGAGAAACACCTTCTCAAACGGGATCACATCACTTCTCGACGGATCCTCCAAATTATCTAAACACCACAACGAGAACGAGATGTACCGAAGCCGTTGATAAATCTGGATACTAACCACGCCCCACATCAGATCGGTCAACATCCGGTTACGAACCCTATCCAACTGAAGAGGGTCAATAATCCTCCCCGGGTCCAAACGATCCGTCCACTGTGGATCTGTACTCATATATAATACTACACAGTTACATAATTCGTAAGAAACTTTTCCACAAGACAGAGTCTCCCACTCTGTTTTTTCGATGTGGCGAAATCGGCGAACACCTTACACCGGCAGGTGCTCGTTGTCGTTGAACTCCCGAAACAGGCGAAACACCACGTTCTCACTGGGTACGTCGTTGTCTGCGAGGCGTTGCTGTAATCCGTCTCTTACATCCGAGTTACGGCATGCAACCCAGACTTGGAAATCTCGGTCAAGATGCTTCTCAACATGCTGTATTTCTCTTGGATTGTCACCGGTCGCTACCTCGACTGCTAACTCCGTGGTTCCCATGTTGACATAGATATCAGCATCAAATTTCTCAAGGAAGACCGGCCACCCTGCCTCCTCGAACAGGTCGTGGATCTGGTGCTGCCAAAACCGGTGGACAACACCACCACGCCCCCTGTGTTTCACCTCCAGATCTAGACTATCCTCCACGTGGTCCCTGCCTTTCTCAGTCAGCTCGAGAAGCTTCCGTTGGCTGCCTGTCTTCACAACGCGTTCAATAACCACGCCTTGCTCAACAAGCTCATTCTTCGCCTTATTCCCCTTGTAACTGCTTGAAAACACGGAGTACCGTTCGGTCAACGGCTTAAACGGGTTTCTGACAACATCTTCCAACAACCGGACACCATCATCTGACAAGTCGATTGTCTGTGGATCACTCGGCACCTGCTTCTTCTCCACCACATCCTCGTTAGAAAGCCGTTCCTTGAACCGTTGCGTGGTCTGCCGTTCCTCAAACCGTAGCTTGTTCCATCTCTGTTGTTGCTGCTTTCTCAGCTCCTCATCAGACACCTGCTTGCTGAGACTGTAGTCATCGACCTGGATCGGAACCGGGTCCTGGTTCCCGACTTGGACAACAGCCTCCCCGACCTCCAAGCTCTGAGCAAAATCCATCTGCCTCTGAGTCAGATCCATCGACCCTGCAACCTGCTCAAACTGCTTCCGATCACCCATCGGCAGCAACACCTTCGTAAACGTGTTCGCCTTGATCGAATCAGTCAGCTTCCCAGGCTCCTGATCACCAACAACCAAGCCCTCACCAAACTCCCTCATCTTCGCAGTCAACTCATCAACCTCCGGAATACCAGAAGCACTCTGACGCTCCTTATACACCGAAAACACACGCTTCCCCTCATCCAAGAAAAACAGATGACGCAACCCAGCGTTACGGTGGCCTTGCGCCAACCGGTACTCGTACACATACGCAAACAAAATCTCCATCAAGAAATTCTGCACATCACGACCCAACCCATCAAACTCAAACACCACATCACAACCCAACAAATCCGGGACCGAAACCCCCTGACTGCAGTCAAAAACAGTGCCAGCAACCAGATTCATCGCCTCCAACCGGTTCAAAACAGTATCACGGTAATCAGCCTGCTTCCGAACAAAATTGATCCCATCCTCCCGAACCAATAACTCCAACTCATGCAAACTCGGAAACGGAGCAGAAACACCGTCAAACAAACCATACAACCGGTACAACTCCACAACCTTACGCATCAAATAATTCTTCGAACCCGACAACAGAGACGTCGAATGCCCAAACACCTCAGCAAACACCTGAGCCCAACGCCTCGGAGAAACACCCCGAGGAGGCTGCAACGGATTAAAACAAAACTCAGTCCACGGCAACACCAACAAAAACCCCTCCCCGTCTTCCTCTCCTTGTTTCTGGAGTAGGTGCCGGTAATCCTGCTTCAAATCAAAAAACCAGCACGGCACACCCACCTCCTCAAACAAGTTGTAGAACAGCGTTGTCTTCCCACTCCCAGACTGCCCAGCAGCCAGCAAATGCCGAGACAGATCACCTTCCCCCACACACAAAGACCGGCCATCAAAACCCCGGCCCAGACAAACACCACCACCAAAACCAGAAACTGGAGAACTAAACGGGTACTCCCACTGCTCAACAGACCGGCCAAGAACAGCCCTCACAGCACAATCCTGCAAAACACCATTACCCGACAAACCAGCAGCCAACACCAGGCGACGCACACTCTCTTCATCTAACACATCGTTCTGCTTCGCTAACTCGAACAAATCCAGATCATCAAAACGACTCACACAACACAAACAGAACAACAGCAGTCAACTAAGACAAGGAAACACCCGGGTTCGATTGGGCCAATCTTCGGCTTCTGATTTCGCTATTTTGTTTTAATATAGTATGTGGGAAAGTATGTTGACGGTGTAGGCTTTATACCATCTGGGTAAAATACAATAACCATGTCTGACTTGAACGAGATATCGAACTTTGTTTGGGGAACTGCTGATCTAATTCGTGACAAATTTAAACGAGGTGACTACGAGGAAGTAATTCTTCCATTCTTAGTTCTAAGACGCTTAGACTGCGTTCTTGAGCCAAATAATGAGGAGGTACGAAATGCCTACGAACAATATGGCGATGAGCTGAACGAACAAGCTCTCCAAGAAGTACTCAAAGAAGCTGCAGACGCACCTTTCTACAACTACTCAGAATATACCCTTGAAACACTTCTCGACGAACCCAGCGACATCGAACGAAACCTCAAGGAGTATATGCACTCCTTCTCGCCGGAAATGCAGGACGTCCTCAACAACTTCGGCTTCGAATCTACTATCGAGGAACTCGCTAAACACGATCTGCTATACCAGGTTGTAAAACGATTCACGCAACCAGAAGTCGACCTACACCCCGACAAAGTCGACAACTCGACAATGGGGAACGTATTCGAGGAACTGATCAGACGATTCAACGAATCCCTCGACGAAAACCCGGGAGAACACTTCACACCCAGAGAAGTTGTAGACTTGATGGCAGAGCTAGCCATCGAACCAGATAAAGACGGGTTCGAAGAAAACGAAATCCTCCACGTATACGATCCCTGCTGTGGCTCCGGTGGAATGCTCACCGAAACCGAAGACCGAATCCAGCAATTCAACGACGACGTCGAAGTCTGGCTCTTCGGACAAGAAGTCAACCCTCAGACCCATGCAATCGCCAAATCAGACATGTTCATCAAAGGCGAAGACGCCACAGCAGCCAACAACATCGCAGACGGATCCACCCTCTCTGACGACGCATTCCCAGACAAACAATTCGACTACATGCTCGCCAATCCACCATATGGAAAGGACTGGAAAAGCGACAAAGAAGCCGTAGAAAAAGAATACGAACAAGGTTGGGGAGGAAGATTCGGCGCAGGACTCCCATCAAAAACAGATGGGCAACTACTCTTCCTGCAGACTATGCTATCCAAAATGCAGGAACCGGGGGAAAGAGGAAGCAGAATCGCCTTCATCTCCAACGCCTCACCACTATTCACAGCAGATCCCAATGTTTCCGATACCAAGAATGAATGCAGTATCCGGAGATGGATCCTTGAAAACGACTGGCTTGAAGCACTGATCCGGCTCCCCGACGAACTCTTCTACAACACAAAAATTACCACCTACGTCTGGGTACTTTCCAACGACAAGCCCGAGGCCAGAGAAGGGAATATCCAGTTGGTAGATGCTTCTGGAGAAGAGTTCTGGACCCTGATGGACGACAACAAAGGCGACAAAAGAAAAGAACTCACTGAAGACCAAATCCAGAAAATCCTCAAAATATACAAAGAGAACGACGACGGAGAGAATTCTCGGATCCATCCGGTAAGCGAATTCGGTTATCGAAAAGTCCGTATCGAACGCCCACTACGGAAGAATTTCAAAGCATCTGAAGACCGGATAGAACAAATCAAAGAAGAAAGAGCGTTCGGTAATCTCTCTGGGTCCGAGGAAGGCGAACAAAAGCAAGAAGCAATTCTTGAGATGCTGCACGGAATGAATGATGAGCTCTACAAGGACAAAGAAGAGTTCGCCGAGAAGGTTGACGAGGCAATCGCAGAAGCAGGATTAGACCTCAAAAAATCTGTTCGTGGAAACATCTTCAAAGCACTCGGAGAGAAGGATCCCGACGCAGAAATTGTCCGAGACAGCAAAGGACGCCCAGAACGAGATACCGACCTAACCGATTACGAATATGTCCCTCTCGGCCAAGACGTCCGTGAATACTTCGAAGAGGAGGTCCAGCCCTACGTGCCGAACGCTTGGATTAACGAAGATATGACTGACCCACAAGACGGTGGCCTCGGCAAAATCGGGTACGAAATCAATTTCAACCGGTACTTCTACGAATACGAACCTCCCCGGCCTCTCGGAGAAATAGAGGAAGACATCGAGAAAGTAGAACAACAAGTCGTGGATATGATCCAAGAGGTGACCGAATAATGCAGGATACTCAGAAGAGCACTATACAAGAATATTCAAGCAAAAAAAGGTACGGTCAGTACCCGGAATATAAAGAGGCCGACATTACACTGATAGATGAGATCCCGTCGGAATGGGAGATCTCAAAAATAAAATATATGTTTGACCGTGTAGAGTCTGGAACGACCCCAAGTAGGTCAAACAAAGAATACTATGGAGGAGAGATTGGCTGGGTTACAATTGAGGATTTGAATGACGGCATTGTTTCAGATACCGAGCAGAACGTCACGAAAAAAGCTCTTGATGATAATACTGGACTGGAGATCTATCCTGAAGGGAGCCTATTGATTGCCATATACGCATCGGTAGGGAAGTTGGGTATCTTAGACTTTCCTGCAACTACTAGTCAAGCTTCCTGTGTATTGATCAATCCAAATAACGATGTGTTAACAAAGTATGTGTTCTATACGCTGCTTGCTCACCGGAATGATCTAATTAAAACATCTTACGGTGGCGTACAAGATAACATCAGCCAGGGGATAGTTAAAAATTTTAACCTTTATCGCCCACCAGTCGATCATCAAAAGAAAATTGTTGATTTCCTTGATTCAGAAACAGAGAAGATAGATGAACTTATTGATAAAAAGAAAGAACTTGTTCGGCTTTTACGTCAAAAGCGTTCTGCTTTGATCACTAATGCTGTTACTCGTGGATTAGACTCTACTAAGACCTTGAAAAAATCTGGCATACCTGGTCTTGGCAAAATACCGGGGGAGTGGAATCTAGCCCCGTTAAAATATTCATCACGAAATATTACTGTCGGAATTGTATCAGAACCGTCCCAATATTATGTGGATGAAGGTGTACCGGCTCTTAGATCCCTGAATATAAACGAGAATGAAGTCGTTGAAAAAGAGCTGGTATATATTTCCGAAGAAAGTAATAACGAACTGAAAGGATCACAACTGCATTCTGGTGATCTTGTCTCTGTGCGTAGTGGAGATCCTGGGACTACTGCCGTTGTCCCTGATGAATATGATGGAGCAAATTGTATAGATCTAATTATTATCAGAGAGCCAGATGGCTACATCCCAGAGTTCCTGTCATTTTTAATGAACTCTGAAGCTTCTACTAGTCAAATTGAGGCCGGTACGGAAGGAGCAGCACAACAGCATTTCAACGTGGGTGAAGTCAAGGAGCTTGTTTTCCCAAAACCTGATCTAGATGAGCAGAGAGAGATTTTGGACTGGCTTTCACCTCGGCTCGAAGAAATAGATAAAACTGAGGCCAAGATTGAGGAAGGTATAGAGCGACTGAAGGAGTATCGAACTGCTTTGATTACGGAGGCTGTTACCGGGCAGATTGATGTTCGGGGTGAGGTGTGATGGCTGATAAGCTGAGTGAGAGAGCTTTTGAGGATGTTATAATTGAAGATCTTACTTCTGAGGATACAGGTTGGAAGGAAGGCGAATTAGAGCCCTTGTATGAGCGATTTGATCCTGGTGGGTATCGTGAACGAGAGAATCGCCATTATGATCGGGGGCTTGCTCTGATTCCGGAAGATGTCTTGGAGTTTGTCAGAGCGACTCAACCCGAAGAGTGGAAGAAGCTAAAGGATTTCCACGGTGACGGTGCCGAGGACAAGTTTCTGAACACCCTTGACAGACAGATCAAACGGAAGGGTGCTATCCATGTACTGCGAAACGGTTTGAGGCTTAGTGGTGCAAGATTTGAGCAGCTTGCCTACTTTGAACCAGCTACCGACCGTAACAAGAAAGCAGTCGAGAACTACGAGAAGAACATCTTCTCAGTTATACCAAGACTACGGTACAAGCCTGGGTCCAATTTAGAGGTCGATTTAGCAATCTTTCTAAACGGGATACCTGTCTTCACTGCAGAACTGAAAGGTGAATACACCGGGCAGGATGTCACCGATGCTAAAGACCAGTACCGGACTGATCGGGATCCACGTGACAAACTATTCACCCCAGGTCGTTGTCTGGCGCATTTCGCAGTTGACCCCGAAGAAGTGTATATGGCTACCGAACTTGAGCGCCAAGACACGAACTTCCTGCCGTTCAACAAAGGATTTGAACAGGGTGCAGGAAACCCACCTAACCCCGACGGCTACCGTACAAGTTACTTCTGGAAATACCTTCTAAGCCCGGACAGCGTCCTCGATATCGTTCAAAACTTCATAACCGAATTCCGTGAACGGGACGATCAAGGCGAACTGACAGACGAAGAATTCCTTGTCTTCCCCAGGTATCACCAACTCCAGGCAGTCAGACGCAGCATTGTCGATGCTAAACAGAACGGCGCAGGCCAAAGATATCTAATCCAGCACAGCGCCGGCAGTGGAAAGACCTTCACCATTTCTTGGCTAGGCCACCAGCTCGCTGAACTACACAACGATCAAAACGACCCGATTTTCGACTCAGTAATAGTTATCTCAGACCGTAGAGTGCTCGACGACCAGCTACAGCACCACCTAAAGCAATTCTCTCAAGTAGAGGGCGTCGTCGCCAACGTTGAAGATAACTCACAACAGCTGAAAGAAGCACTCCAAAGTGGAGAGAAAATCATAGTCACCACGATCCACAAATTCGACTACATCGTCGAAGAAATGCAGGACCTCTCCGACCGGAACTTCGCTGTTCTAATCGACGAAGCCCATTCCTCACAGACAGGAGAACTCAAAGACAGTCAAACCCGGGCTCTCTCCGAAGAATCATCGATAGAAGGCGAAGGAAATGAAGAAGAAGTCTCCGTCCAAGACCGTCTGAACGAGGATATGGAAGGCAGAGGCGTTCTCTCGAACGTTAGCTCGTTTGCCTTCACTGCCACCCCCAAAGAAAAGACGCTTGAAATGTTCGGAGAGCAAACTGAGGACGGTGGCTACGAACCGTTCAGCCTGTACAGTATGCGACAGGCCATAGAAGAAGGATTCATTCTAGACGTCTTACAGAACTACACCACGTATCAAGACTACTTCAACCTGCTAAAGACAATCCAAGACAACCCAGAGTTTGAAGAAGCAAAGGCAAAGCGCCTGCTCAAATCATTCGTCGACAGCCACGACCTTGTAATCGACAAAAAGACCGAGATCATAGTTGAGCACTTCGCCGAAGAGGTGATGCATAGAATAGACGGAAAAGCAAAAGCAATGGTCGTCACAGGATCCCGAGAACAGGTTATCAAATACAAACGTGCCTTCGACGAATATCTCTCCGAGAACGGCTACGACTTCGAAGCCTTAGCAGCCTTCTCAGACTTCAAATATGAAGGCCAAAAGCTGTCGGAGAAAGACGTAAACAAAGACTTAGATACCAAAGTCGAGGACCGGTTCGAAGAGGATGACGCCCGGATAATTATAGTCGCAAACAAGTTCCAAACCGGATTCGATCAACCTCTTCTCCACACCATGTACGTCGACAAAAACCTGGGTGGAGTAAGAGCTGTTCAAACCCTATCCCGACTCAACCGGACCCACCCCGATAAAGAAGACACGATGGTCGTCGACTTCAAAAACGACCCTGAAGATATCCAAGACGCCTTCGAGGACTTCTACACCAAAACAAGGGTTAAGCAAGGTACCAATCCTCAGCTCGTCTATGATCTTGAGGAAGAGCTCCGTGAATTCCGACTATTCAAAGAAAATGAGGTCGAGGAATTCACCGAACTCTGGTACGGCGACGACACAGATCAGGACCAACTGAGCGCCGTACTCGACCCTGTCAAAGAACGATACAGAAGTACAGACGAAGACACACAGGAGGAATTCCGAAAGAAGCTGAAAGACTTCATACAGCTATACTCCTTTTTGATCAAGGTCGTCAACTTCCGAGATGAGGAGCTGCACAAACTCTATCAGTTCTCCAGAGTCCTTTACAGAAAGCTAGATGTCGAAAGAGGAGACATGCCGAACGAGGTCAAACAGTACGTCGACCTAGATCAGTATCATATCAAAGAGGTTGCTGCAGAAGAAGATCGTTCTCTCGAAAGCTCAAATGGCAACCTCGGACCGACCCACAAATCGAAGGACGGCTCCACCAAGACAGAGGAACAAAAGTCTCCGTTAGAAAACATTGTTGAGATGCTTAACCAGCAGTTCGGATATGAAGTAGACGAGCAGGATAAAACGTTCATTCGGCATCTGAGAAAGAGACTGGAAGAAAACGATGCGCTCAAAGAGACTGTAGAGAAGAACAGCCCCGAAAAGGCTCAGATGAAGTTTGAAAACGTCACTCGTAAAGAAATGCTGGATATGATAGATCAAAATACGCAGTTCTTCAATAAAGCCACCAACGATGATGAGTTCGCAGAAGTCTTCCAAAATTGGCTGTACAACCAATTCGTAAGCTCATCTAAAGAAGACACTCGAGGACTAATCGAGAAAGGCCGAAGCAAGACCGTTGAATTCAAGAAACACCTACTACCCGACACCGAATCTGATGATCTATCGAAAAGAGAAATCGCTCAACACGTCGCAGCGTTCGCCAACACGGCAGGAGGCCACCTAATCCTCGGAGTGGATCAAGAAGGCGAAATCACCGGACTAGAGAAAGACTTCAAATCAATCGAAAAAGGCCAAGAAGGATTCAAAAAACAGCTCCAAAACGCCTTAGCCGAACACCTGGGAGAAATATTCGCAACTCAGAAAACCGAGATACAATTCACCACCCTCGGCGAAAAATCAGTCTGCGTAATCAAAGTCGAGCCGAGCGATGAACCCATCGGAGTCAGTGGAGAAGAACTCTACATCAGAAAGGAAGATGAGACACGACAGCTCTCATCCAGAGACTCTGAAGAATACATCAAAAAACACTTCAGATAATCCCAGACCTCTCTACGTAGAGCCCTACAAAACAGCCACCAACCAAGCAACAGCACCCAACTAGACCGGTAATCTACTTAGACTCCCGTCGGGTACGGTTCCGGTTCTCTGCTGGTGTTTTTACCAGTTGTTGAGGTTGGATTGTTGTGTGAGGACTTCTGTTGCTTCTATGACTTTTTGGTTGCCTGTTTTTCGGAGTACCATGCTTGTGTATTGTTCTTGGTTGTGGTGGGTTGCGAGGGTTTCGAGGTATTGTTCTGCTTCTTGTTGGGTGTTGAAGAAGGGGTCGACCATTCCTTCTTCCAGTTCTGTGTGGTAGATGACGCCGTTTTCACCACTCCAGTAGTACTGTGTTGTGCTGCCTCCGTCGGGCCGTAGTTGGTCTGTTGCTTCTTTTTGGAGTGCTTGGTCGATGGCTTTCTTGTAGTGTGCTTCTGGGAAGTAGTTCTCCAGTTCGTATCGGAGTTCGCCGGAGGTGGTGGTTCCTCCGGTCAGGTTCACCCAGTACGGTTTCTCTTCCTCTACGTACTGTTTTTGCTGGGTGTATTCGTCGATTAGTTCGTCGACGTCGATCCGGTCCACCTCCTCAGAGCTTGTCCAAGGTTTGCAGCCTGTGTCACAGTTTCTCTTCCTCCGTTCCGTATTCTGGGTACCAGTCGAGGTACGGTGATCCGTGTTCTTCCCACATATACTCGAGCTCGTCTTCCAGCCATTCCTCATAACTCAGCAAGGACTCCAAGTCGTCGGTGTCTGCCAGCGAATCAACGTACTCTAAGTATTCATCACGAGGACTTACCACGGGACAACCACCTCCGAAAACAGTGCTTCCGGGTTTTTCACGGGTCGTACACCTCTTCGTCGAGGTATTGGAGTGCGTCTAGCTCGGCCTCAAACACTGAAGGTTCAGGGATACCTCCGTCAGGGAACACGTCTTCCCCACTTTCAATCTCAACATCGACACGGTAGGCTCCAGCCTCCTCTAACTGGCTTTGGGAAAAGTAACCGTACTCCCACTTCCCGTAGGTGTTCGGTGACTTAACACGGCCATAGTACAGGTCGTCGTCCTCCTTCCTGTACGCCTCCCACGTCCAGTCCGGCAGCAGCAATGCTTCCCAACGAGCCAACGGCTCCTCATCATTATCTTCAAAATCAGTGATTGAGGATCACCGATGGATTGGTTGAGACCTCAGAATTTGGTTTTAACAGAGTCTGATCCTCGATTCTACGTCGTATATTTTCCATGGAGAATGGTTCCGTTCCGAAAATGTAGTATAGAACTGAGACACCGGGCTTCGTTTGAAGAATATTCTTTGACTCGTTACTGATCGCTAAGTAGCCCGTCCAGCGATCTAAAAAATGAGGGGATTACAGCTTGTCTGCTACCCTGTAAGCAAAATCAGTGGTGTCTTGATCATGATCTCCGTTCTCTAATTCTTGGATAATCTGATTGATCTCGTCTTTCTCGTCCTTATGTCTCTTAGCAATATATCCCGGTACTACTGAAACACCTAATGAACCGATCAATCCTATAGTTGCAAAATCTGATTGGGGAACTTCAGTAAGAATCTCGGTAGCTTGCGAATAAAATCCGGGGTTAAGAACTCCTGCGATACCTGCACCAGAAACACTTGCAGCACCGGTACCGAAGTGAATGGCTCTGTCCTCATGGTACTCGCTCTTAGTCTCTAAATCTGACTTCAAATCGTCCAAAGACTGGTAATAGATATCTTCCCCTTTCGTAGCAAGAGCAGTATTGATCTCCTCTAAATAATCTGACAAACTTTGACACCTCTCAGTGATAAAAATATCAGCAAAATTTAAATTACAAACCCCTCCGACCACACATACTCCGAAACCCAATATAGAAAATATGAGGCAGGGGGAGGCTATCACCCCTTCTGTCGTTCCTATGCTTGTATTTCGTGGGCGTCGAGCAGCTCCCGGACAGTCTCGGTTTCGCCCTCCCAGTACTCCTCTTCCTCCGGATTTTCAGCGTCGATCAACGTGTCAGCCCGGGACTCAACAGCATTCTCACCCAGAATACCGGGGTGTGGAATACCATCACCGTACTCCAACAACTCGGCAGCACGCTCGAACCCATCATCAAGCCGGTACTCCGGGATATCACTGTCTGCCAAATGGGTTAACGCATACGTCGCAGCATTATACGTCTCATACAGCGACGGGTTCTCCGGGTCAGCAACCTCTTCCCGTACAGCATTAATTAGGTCTGGCGTCGGATTCTCCAGGTACTCACCGATTCCCAAGTCATGCAGCACCAATAACGCCTCATCCTGGTTCATCAGCTCCCGGTTCTGCGCATCACTTAGCCGTTGCTCGACCGTATCAACACCTTCAATCATCGAATCCACAGCATGATGCGCCAGCCCCGTCTGAAACGGCTCACCGTGCGTCTGCTCATAACTGTGATCCTTCACAAAAGCAGTCATACCATTACTGCAGATCAACCGTTCAGCACCCAGCTCATACTTCAAACCGTGATAACCTGAGTGGCCAGACCGGGCATGAAGCTGTAAATCAATCTCATCACCGTCTTCAGGTTCCACACGTTCACCGAGCCCGACCTTCGCACTCATCTTGTGAGCATTCGGCGACACCGTGACATGCCCCTCCGGATCCACACCGTGATGATCCAAACGCTGCCCTACAGCATCTAACACATCGCCGTACTGAATCACGTTGTAGAACTCATCGCTGCTGGAAACCTCACCAGCCATACGTGGCTCCTCCTCATCAGTCCACAGAGAATCACGCCACGGCACCGGCTCCCACTCATCACTGCCCTCATGCCGAGCATACACATCATGCCGACTGACCTCAGGAAGATTTTCAGCAGTCTCATACAACTCATCTAAACCATCGAAAACATACCGTTCACCTTGAATAATCGAATCACCTCTGTCAAAAACCAGGGAAACAAAACCGTATAGATACAAACCTAACACCCCGTTTCGGTTGAACAACTATCCACAGATAATTGGGATGTACATCTTCCGGTGGATAAACTTACGACTTATTGATAGTCGATATAGGCTTGAAAAATGCAGTAGGGCTACAGTGTCAACAAGTTAGGGTATCATCCAATGATTGTTGGCAATAAACTGATCGAAAACCCCCGGTATTCGTTACAAATCACTGCTCGGTCCTTAATCTAAAACCCTGCTTGAGCACCTCTAAGCTTCTATAACAGGAAATATGGAATATGGTACGACTCTCCTATTTCGGTGCAACTGAGCAAATAAACTAGCATGCACGGCTAAGCCTAAGACTTCAGCCTCCTTCTGTCCGAGCGTCAAAAAGAAGCAGAACACCTCTGGCTCAACCCCGGACTGATAGAGTAGAACGAAAAATTGGCTTCCAGAGATATGAATACGAGAAAATTCAGAGTGGCAACACTGCCACTTGCGATTGCTGCATCGATCATAATCAGTTCAAACACGGCTGCTGCTTCGCATGATGGTTTGGAGTGTTCGACTCCGGATTCGTTGGAGCCGTTGTTCCAGTTGCTGCATAGTCTGGGTGAGCTGGCGTTCTTGGCCGGGATCACTGTCGGCACTCTCGGGTTTCTGATCGCCGGTATCTGCCTGATGCTCCCGGGTGAGGACTATAATCGCCGGGGGAAGATGGTTGCTAAGAACGTGTTCATCGGGGTCGTTTTGCTGCTCTCCTCGAACATGATTGTCAGCTATCTCACCGTGCAGATGGGAGGGACAGCATGCGTGTGAGACGAGTGGTGGTCGTTCTCCTGCTGGTTTCGGTGGTGTGTGTTGCGCCCGTGCACGCGCAAGAGAACACAACGGACACCGGCAGCGACGAGGACGACGACGGAGGCGATACGATAGTCAACATCGATCTTGGAAAAGTAGTCGATGCGATCGATGACCTAATCAACGACTTCGACAGCTTCACCGATACCTGGGACGAAACACTCGAGGAACTGCTGAAGGCAGTGTTGTTCGGCCCGTTCCTCGCCTTGCTGAAATATCTGGTAACGGAGCTGGCAGCTGTGCTTCTCCATACTCCGGACGTCTACCCGAATCCGGCTGTCGAACAGATTCACCGGCAGACACTGATCATCACCTACCTCTTGACGGGGCTCGCAGTCATGGCAGCCGGCATACTGCACATGGTCGGCCCTGTGGCCGGTGTCAACTACAGCCAGGTCCGGCTAATCCTGCCCAAACTCGTGGTCGGCTTGGTGTTCGCTACCGTCTCTCTACCACTTCTGCAGTACATAATCGAGTTCTGTAACGCCCTCGTGTATGCGTTCAAACCTACGGGTTTAGAGACCTCTATCGGCGAGATGTACGGTACAGCAACCACCTTGGTCTTGGTCTGGGTGGTCAACTCGTGGCTGCTGCTCGCCGTCATCGTCCTGTTCGTGGTCCGTAGCGTCTACCTCCTGTTCGTTGCAGCGATCTCGCCGTTGATCGCTCTCGCTTGGAGCCTGCCGAAGGTGAAACGGTACGCAGACTCGTTCATCGCAGGCTGGTTCACAGCATTAGCGATGGCACCTCTCGACATGCTGGTACTCAAATTCGGGTTCGCACTGCTCCAAGGCCAAGGAGCTGGGTTCACCGGAACCGTTTCGGACTGGGTGTACGGTATTGCCTCGGCTGTACTCCTGCTATGGATCCCGTACCAGCTCTACGGCGCATCACAGACAGCGCTCGGCCAAGCCTACGGAGTCGCCGGCTCCGTCAAAAAACGGGTTAGACAACAGCGTAACACCCGGTCACAGCCCGACCTCACCGATGACGAGCAGCGACGGCTAGAGGCCTACCGAGAACGCAAACAGAACCAGTCCAACAGCCAGCGAAACAAATTCAACTGATGACACAGCTCAAATTCGACCTCCCCAGAGACACGTACACACCGATCAAAATCGCCGGACACCTCACAGTCAAAGATATTCTCCGGCTATCCCTGCCGACCGGAATCCTCACCGGCCTCCTCTACAGCCCGGAGCAACCGGTAACGTCACTGACAGCCGTGGTTGCAGGCCTGGCTCTCGGCCTGAGTTGGATCTTCATCAAAGTGGAAGGCCGACCTGTTGACACCCATCTGTACCATCTGCTACGGCAACAAGTAGAACCGGTAGACAGCGTCGAAGTCGACCAAGTCTTGGGAGACACCGGGATCACCCGTGACGGCGCTGCTATCGGCGTTGTCAAAGTCCAACCAGTGTCCCTGACGATGCAGGACCAAGACGAACAGACAGCGCTACACAGCATCCTCTCAGAGCTGTACGAGACAATCTCATTCCCCATCGAGATACATTCCCGGCAGATCCCTCTCCACCTCGACTCCTACATCAACTCCTTGGAGAAACAGCCTACCGGACAGGGCTCCGGGCTTGAAGACGACTACATCAGCTTCAGCGAAGAGTTCAACGACAGCACTCAATCCACCACCCACCACTACGTCGTTGTCCGAACACGGCAACCGGAAACCTCGAAAATACAGGACACCGTCCACCAACTCCGAGAAGAATACCCCGGCCTCGACCGGTACCTCGAATACGTCGACCCGTACCTGCCGTTTGACCTGGGAAGACAGCCGTCGAACGAGCCGTTACTCGGAGAACTCGAACACCGGCTGCAACTCGTAACGGACACACTGACACGAGGACCACTTGAAGCAGAACGACTCACTGGGGTCGAACTGCAGCAGTATATCCTCAGCTTTGAGCAAGACACCGATATCGAAACCGGGTCCACCTCTTACCGAATCCCCGGTATCGGGATCGGCGAATACCGGAAACCGTTGTACATCAACGAGTTTCCCTCCTCAGCTCACCTGGGCTGGACCGTCGACCTGTTAAACCACAGCAACACCGGCCGTATCGACCTCATACAACGGATCGAGCCGAAGAACCAGTCCAAAGCTGTTCGCACACTTGAACGGAATATCGAACGGCTTGACGCCGAACTCACCTCTCGGGTCGGCGGCGGCCTGATCAAGGATATCACCGAGCTCGAAGCCAAACGCGACGACGCCGAACAGATGCTTGAGCTCTGCGCCGACAACTCGCAGACACTCGTCGACTACAGCGCCTACGTCATCGCACACGGCAACACACCACAGGAACGAGACCAGGCATACACGGACGCAGAGACACGGCTCGACACCTTGCTCGCCGACACCCGGAAACCGTTGTACCGGACCGGGAAAGCCTATCAGTCGGAATCCGTGCTTCACGGCGACGGCCTATACGAACCAACGTTGATGCCGAGTTCGTCGGCAGCTGCCGGCTTCCCCTTCGCAACCTCAAACAGGAACGAAGGAGCAGGAGTAATCTACGGAACCTCCACTGAGGACTCCTCTCCTGTCCTCCTCGATCAGTGGCGTTGGAGCAGCTACAGCACTGCTATACTCGGTAAAACCGGGTCCGGGAAAAGCTACTTCGCAAAAACACTGCTGCTCCGATGGTACCTCGCCTACACCGACACCCGGTTCGTTATCGTCGACCCGAAAAACGAGTACGGCTCCCTAATCGACCAACTCAACGGCACCACCATACAGGCACAAAACGGGTTAAACGGGTTCGAGGACCGGCTGACCGTGGTCCAAGTCGAAGAACGAGGCCACACCGAGAACACCGACCGGTTAACCCAGCTTGTACAGGACTTGTACACAGCTACCTCTCAGACCCGGGAGAGAACGATTGTCGTCATCGACGAGGCCCACAACATTCTCCGGGAAAAAGAGGGTCGGAAAGCGCTCGAACGGTTCGTCCGGGAAGCCCGAGACACCCAGACAGCCGTCGTGATGATCTCCCAGAATGCAGCTGACTTCACCTCCAACATCGAAGGCCGAAACACGTTGAAGAACACCGAAGCCGTGTTCCTGATGCGTCACAGCGACGTTGCCGACGACGTCACCGACTTCTTCCAGCTCTCCCAGACCGAGAAAGCCGAACTCCAGAAACTGAAAACCGGGACACAAGGCAGCTACAGCGAAGCCCTGATGAAAATCTCCGACCGGCTGAACACAAAAATCCGTGTCGAAGCAACCGACACCGAACACCAACTCATCGAACAAAAAGCAGAGAAGAAGGGTGGCCAGAAATGAACCCTCTTCACCGGTTCCAGAAGTCGTACACACAGGTCAGCGAGGAAGAGGCAGAAAACCTGCAGCACCCTCCGGGTACGTGGTATACTGTCGAAGCACGGCCACCACAAACAGAAGAACCTCCAGCCACCGTCCCCGGATTCGTCCGAGGAATCCTCGAACTCCAATCAGCCTGGCTCGGACTAAGAAACACGTCCCCTATCACGGTCTACGAAATCCGTCGGAACGTTGCTGGGCAGCTCCGGTTCCAGTTCTCCACACCTCTAAAACGGGTAGAACGGAAGATCCGGACACAGCTCTCAGACGAAATCCCTGGAGTACAGTTCACCGACGGTGTGAACGGAGTCGCCGTCTCCGAAGGCGAGAGCATCGGAGGAGGCCTGCTCACCACCGGTCGACGCAGCAACTTCCCACTAGAAACTGAGTTCGATGATCCTCCGATCAACGCCTTAGTCGCAGCACTGCACCGTCACGCAATGCCGAACACCCGGTTCATCGTCCAGATCATCTTCCAACCGGTCGCCGGGTACTCCCTCCAGGACTGGTGGTGGAGAAAAACCGGGTACCAACACCGGAACTACCTCACCAAAGAAAAGCAGAAGCTCTGGGGCTCAATCAGTCCCACTCGTCGGGAGAAACAGCAAGCCCACAGCATCGACGAGAAGACCGGGAACAGCCGTTACAACGCCAGCATACGGTTCCTCGTGGTCGGTGCCGGAGACTCCACAGCCAGCCGAGTCAAGGAGCTTGCAACCGGGTTCAACCGTTTCGAGAACCCTGTCACCGGTCAGTACCTCGACGCCGTTACCATACGCCGGTTCCGACGCAAATCACTTCTCAAATTTGCTGAAGCCATAGCTCAACGACGGTTCCAGGGCTGGAGCCGGCGTTTCAGAGCCACCACCGGCGAACTCGCAGCACTGCTCACACTTCCCAGTCGCAGCCAAGACAACATCACCTACAGCCACGCATGAACCCCGAAGAAACCCGTAAAACCATTCAGAATAGCACCACGGAAACCTTGCTCGGCTACCGGACCAGCGACCTCGGCGTCGAACAAAACATCGGGATCCCCGACACCAAACGACTGATGCATACCTTGACCATCGGCCCCACCGGTTCCGGGAAAACCCAGATCATGGTGCATGCTGCGCTCCAAGATATCCGGAAGGGGCAAGGCTGCTGCATCATCAATCCGAAGGGAGATACGCTTGATGAGCTGCTTCGGAAGATCCCTGAGGACCGGTTAGATGATGTTATCTACTTGAATCCGGCGACCACTCCGGTTCCGGGGATCAACGTCTTAGAACCGTATCTGACCGAGGAGATGACGACAGCTCAAAGGGAGAATCAGAAGGAGATCATCGTCTCCGACCTGATCGACCTGTTCAGACGGTACTCCGAGAACTGGGGTGACCGGTTCGGACGAATCCTTGAAACACTGCTGAGAGCGCATCTCGACCTCAACATCAACGAAGACGAATCGAACACATTGGTCGATATCTACCGGTGTGTGGTCAATGACGACCAGCTCTCCCAACTCATCGATAAAACGGAAGACCCGGTGACACGGGAGGAACTCGTCCGGGTCAAGGAGGATATGGGCAGCTACGAGATGGAGCCCTTGCAGCGCCGGCTGAACGACTTCATGGAAAATCAGACGATCAGAGACGTCATCGCCTCCGAACAAAGCGGGGTCAACTTCCAAGACGTCGTAAACGAGAACAAGATCGTTCTCGTCGATATCCAGAAAGGCGAGGTCGGTGAAACAGTCTCCAACCTCGTTGGCTCCATTATCATCACCAAAGTCTGGGCAGCAGCACAAAGCCGGATCACCCAGCCACCCGAACAACGGGATCCGTTCTACCTCTATGTTGACGAGCTCCAGAACTTCGCAGGGGAAGGCAGCAACTTCGCCAAGATACTGTCCGAAGCACGAGAATACGGGCTCGGCTGCTGGCTTGTCACCCAATACATCAACCAGCTGGATACCTCCATGCGTCGGGCCGTCACCAACAACTGCCGTACGAAAATCGTATTCGACCCCTCTGACGCCGAAAACCTGTCCCAGATCGCCGGAATGCTCCGAGGCCTCAGCAAAGCCGAACTCCAACACCTCGGCAACTACCGAGCAGCACTCCAAACACCAACTGAGCAACAAGCCCGGCAAGCAGTCACGTTCAGCACCTACCCACCCTGGGACTCGGAACGGGACAAAATCAGCGACATCAAAGACAACGCCTCACCCAAGTCAACGGTTCAACGACAGGTTACCGGGCAGCAAAGCCTCGGCAAGTCAGCGAACGCAGGAGGCGAAACACACGCATCACTCCTCAAAAACGCGAAAGAACAGCTTACGGAAAACGGGTTCCACGTCAACCTGCTGTACCAAGCCGAGGGCGAAGACAAACCCGATGGCCACGTCCACCTCCCGGACGATACAACTGCTCACTTGGAGGCTGAACACTCTACGCTCTCCAAACCTAGCAAAGTACTGAAAAATCTGGAGCGAGCTGCCGATCAGGACCGGGAAACCATCTTCGTCGTCGAACCTGGGAACGCCACCAAGCTCGAAAACATCGTCTCCGACCCGGTCAACCGGCGAGGCACAGAACACGAGGACGAGAACGGGTCATACAGCTACTACAAAACAGATGACAACCAAACCGTCACCTCAACCGAGAAACTGCTCAACGCCGAATACAGGATTCTCGAAGTAGCTGCTGACAAACTCGATGAACACGACGCAGAAACTGAACCGGAGTGCCCCGAACTCGATACCAGCACCAGAGAAGAACTGGAAAACTTCTGCCTCCACCGAGACGAAGACGGATTCTGCACCGAACTCGAAACAACGTGCGTCATCACCCACGAAGAATAGATGGAGCTCTCCGAACAACTCCGGTCCAAGGACCAAGCCGTCCTCAAACACATACAAGACGGCAACAATGATATCCAGAAAATCACAGAAGCAACCACGCTCGAAAACCACGAGGTCAACTACTGCTTCACCAAACTAGCCGACCTCCAACTCATCAACATCACCAAACCCGACCAAATGATCGAACGCCGGATCAACGGGCAAAAACACGTCTTCCAACACCCAAAACAAGCAGCCCTCACCGACAAAGCAAAACAATACCTCAACCAGGAAGACACCGAAACACTCCCAGAATACGAAGACCTGACACGGAAAGAACTCGTCGAAAAAATCCACGAACTAGAAGGCCGTGTAAATGAGTTGGAGAGTTCGTTTGAGGTATTCCGTAAACAGGTTCGAGAACGGCTGTGAAGACAGGTTTTGTTGGTTAGTAGCTGTACCAGTTGTTCCAGAGTTCGACTAGCTCTTTGATAAACCGGTTTGCGTCGGAGGTGGACCACTGAGTTGATTTATTCCCGAATAGGTCCTGTATCTCGTTCTGACAGTGGAAGCCGTCTATTTCGTTGTTTACCAGCCAGTTTACGACGCTTTGATACCGGTTCTTTAGGCCGTGGTCGTACTTCCCTGAAGGAACGTTGTACAGAAGGCACTCAATGAAGTACGATGGTGCTAAGCCCTCCTCTATCTCGTTTTTATCGACTAAGTAGGATCTAGCGTTCTTGAAAATCCGGACCGTCTCACGGAATCGTTTGTGGGTGTCGTCGTTCTTGTCTGCTCCGTTGCTGAAATGGATTTTCGGATAGCTTACGATCTTCTCATCGGTTGATCTGTCCCAGAAGACGACCCCTTCGTAGTAATCTTGATCAGAACTACTTCTAAACCGTTTGTACCGTCGGTACTGCTGGCAGACTAGGATATCTGCTGGCAGTGGAAGCGAGTCACTGTCCAAAACGACTGCCCGATCCTCAACCGAGACAGCATTCGCCCCGTACTTCTTCCTCAACGTCTTGGTTACATCCTCATGAAATTCTTCCCAGCCATAGCTGGCCTTTGAGGTCCAGCTCTTGTACTCCGACTTCTGGGTTGATGATAGCTGAGAAAGATCACGGTGATACGTTGACTCCAGCTTCACCACCAAGTCAACGTCGCTGTCTGCGTAGATATTAGTCGAGTTCTTGTAGGAGCCCTGGAGAAAGACATTGAGATCTTTGTCTTTCTGCACCGGGATCGAATTATCGGAATCTAAGACATTGCTGACCCTTCTCTGAGTGGTTTTCGCAGAATCATCTGCTCCCGGATTACTCCACGTATCCAGCTGGTTTGATGGAATACTCATTCTTTCTCCTCCTCAGATTCCTGTTCAAGCTCAGCATCACCAGAAAGCCGGTCCTCGACTTCTTCCTCCGTCAGATCATGCTGTGAGCTCGAGTCAAACAGTTTTGCTTCACCTGTAAGACGCTGCTTAGCCTTCTCCGTCGATTCTACTTCATCGTAAACAGAGTCATCCAACCGGTCATACCATTTGCTTGTGACCTCCGGCATATCCTCATTCAAGTTTCGACGTCTTTCTGCAAGCTCCTCATACCGGTCACGCATCTCTTCTAACCCGGTTTCCTCCTTAGCAAGTTCCAACTGTATATAGTCACGAAAATCGTCAAACAGACGCTGATACGCATGTGCTGCTCTGTAGAAATTCTCAGCCTTGTCACCGGGATCTGCCATTCTCCTGTAACCTGAGATAACTGCCGTGATGATCGCTAACCCGATCAACAGTATTTGAGGGGCAGAGTCCCAGATTAACGCAATAGTCAGCAAGGCAGCGATACCGAAAACACCCCAGTCAAGACGCCGATCCCATTTGGTGTAGTAGTCTGCTCCTTCATAATACGCTTTGAAGGTCCATAGAACGCTGTCTGCTTCATTAGCAACACGTTCTCTCAGGCGTTCATGCTCTTCATAGTCAAAATCATTAGACATAGGTACAATCTAAAAGAGAAGTCATTTGAATTTATTCCCGTAGACTTCTCGATATTTTTCCTTGGCTTCCTGGGTTTTACCTTGTTTCTTGAGCTGTTCTGCTTCTTCGATTTTCTCACTTGCCTTGTACGCTTTCTGAGCTGCCTGCTTCTTCTCCTCCTTGCTCATACCATCGTCAATCTGCTCCTGGTACACCGGCTCCCTCGTCTCCCTGTTAACATACCTTGGAAGATTCTTGAAGAACCGGTTCATGTGCTGACTAGTAGAAGCACCTGCCGGCGCATCTTCACGGAAGTATTTGTACGCCATCAAAACCATGTGGTACGAATTAACAGGCTTCCCGTTCTCCTCGTTCCACTTCTTCGCAGAGACAGCTACCTTCTGCAGCTTCCCTCCGTTGTTCTCATTAACAGCGTCGTACATCGCCTGGAACTTCCGTGGATTCGTTCCAACCCATGACTGCCCATCATAGGTATCAGGAATCGCATACCCGTTTCTCGGATTATCAGCTCCAAAAACAGAGCCAACCGGGTTATCCGGGTCTCGAACCTGATTATACCGGAACGCAGGTGCAACCTCAACAGTAAAATCACTGAACTTCACAGCGACAACATTACGATCAACGTACACCTCCTGGTTCGGATACTTCTTCTCCAACCTTCGTCTCACAGCATTCAACGCATTACGAGGCCCGTTCTCATCTTCAGCCCAGTTCCGGTGCTCATCAGCATCAAGCACAACCAACACATCAACGTCCGAATCCTCGTCCAGAGGCCCGGTCTGAGTGCCCTGCATCACAGACCCGAAAATATGGTCTTCCTCAACCTCCAAGCCTTCCTGCTTCAATGAGTCAACCACGTTTTCACGCCGGCTCTGCATCTGCTTCGCCTGCCGGTCCGTGATCTCTGCCTTCTCAGCATACTTCTCATGTGAGCTCTCAATTTCCCGTTGAGCCTGCTGAGGAGAATCACTGCTGTCTGAGCTCTGCGACCCTCCTCCAGGTCCACGACCGTAACCAGCACTGCCGTAGCCACTGCCTCCAACGGTTCTGCTGTTACCCATGCACCATCACCTCGTTCGAATCTGCAGCAAATGATCCGAGTGTGGTCTGCCCACCTTCTAACTCCTGCTCAGCACGGTGCTTCCAATCCCGGTACTGCCGGACCGAATCAGCCAATGATGTATCTCTAAGATTGGACTGGTAGATCCAGCGCTGCCCTGCTGCAGCAACCACTTCAGGTGGCATACGATCCAGCCCGTTCATCGACTGTAGACCGATCACCATCAATCCGTCAACAGACAGCTCAGAAACAACACTACGGATATCACGGGTCAACTTCAGAATCCCGTTCCCCATTTCTCCTCCAAAGTACTGAGCGCCGTAGTATGCACAGTACTCGGTGTCAACCCGGTTGATGGTATCGTAGCAGATCGCTCGTTCTTCCTGGCTGTAGCCTTTGATTAAGGGGATTACCTGTATGTCGGTGTCCCAGAGCTGGTTGACTGCCCACCGGGTCCCCTCCATCATCTTCTCAATATTCTCTATTCGCTCCGACCGAGGCATATCTCCGTAAACCGGGTAGTCAGTCGGGATATGGAAATCCGGTTGAAATGCTTTGACAGCGTTCAGCTCACGAGCCCAAGATAATTGTTTCAGTTTGTTGTCGTGGACGATCCCGGTTGTGATGACTGTCGTATCGCTGGGGAAGTACGTATCCCTGACCTCGCCTCTTGCCCGGAGCAACGCCTCAACATCGGTTATCTTCATCATCACTGTATCGTCGCCGTCCAGACTTTTGAGAAAGTCTTCGTGCGCTTGCTGAGGCTGGATACGCCGGATTATCCCTTTCGGCCATTCAGTGGTTGTCCGTGATCCCTGGTGTGTTTCAATGGGGATCTGATCAAAGCTCATGGTGTTCTAATTACCTCCTGTCAACGATTTCTGGTACTGCTGTTCAGCGTATTTTGAGATGATGTTGTTCGCTACGTGTTGGAGTGCTTCTACTTGGTCCGGCATCTCCAGCGACCTTTCGTACAGTATGACGATTCCGTGTTTGTCGAAACCGACCGTCACCTCCCGGTCTTCGTTCGGTAGTTTGACTTTGATTTTCTCTACCGGTTCTCCTTCGTACCGTTGCCAGAAGTCGGTTGCTTGCAGGCTGCGACGGTCTTTGCCGGAGATCTTCTCAGGTTCGCTGTCTTGTGCCGGGTTCAGATCGGCTTTCACTATCTCCGGTGCTTCTTCGATGATCTGCCGTAACGTGCTTTCTTCCAGGTCTTGGACCTCAAGCGAGTAACCGGGAACAAAGTTGTTGCCGACAAAGTCGAGAATCTCTTCTTCGACTTCTTTGTTGCAGTTCCCTATTGCGACCCATTCTCCACCTAGGAAGATCACCGGGTGCTTCTCCAAGATTTTTGTCGTGTGCTCTCCGTCCAGTGTTTCGTATTCGAACTCTCGTTCGATTGCGTAGTCGAACCAGAAGACGTCCTCCCGTAGTCCGTCCAAGGTTTCCGGGATTGTACCTCGCCGGAACTCCTGGTTTGATTCTCTGGCTGAGAGCTTTTCGACTAGCTGTTCGTGGTTTTCAGTTTTTGCATCGTCGTCTGGTGTTGGTATCAGTTTGTAGCTAGGCATTGATTTCCCCCTCCCCGTTGATACGGAGCTGTAGGACCGGCTTCAACGCCGGTTTCACGCTGTAAAACGTGGATCTTCCTGCTTTCTCCTTCTGCAGTACCCCCTCCGAAACAAGATTCTGCAGATGGTAGGAAACAGTGGATTTGTCTTTATCCATCAGCTCCACTAGTTCTGATGGCCGGCGTCCGTCCGGGTGCCGGGATAGTAGTATATGTTTGAGTATTGTCGTCTTTTTATCAGATAAGTCGTAGATTCGTTGCTCAGCGTTCTGCAGATCTAGTTTTTCTGCTGCTGAGACTACTGCTTCAGTATCCCCCAGATCCAATCCTTTTACGAACGTTTCGTGCAGCGCTTCTCTGAGCAGGCTGTGGAATACTCCTGGGATTCCCAGGCTGTACTGGTGGATTTGACGGTAGAACTCGGTGCTGAATCTGTTTGCTTGACTGCTGATTTCCTGTACTGTTTTTTCCAGGGCTTCGACGGTGTCTGCTTCATTGAGAGGTGTTAGTTCAGCCTCGTTTGAGACCTGGACCACGTCATCGATCTCTTCTCGGTGGATTCGCCACTGTTCCGGTGTCCAGGTAGATATGATGAACGAGCTCTGAACTTGGTCGTTGATCTGCTTGAGTGAGTGCTGAATCCGTTTATCCTGGTAGCTGTTGTCAACAAGGATTACTGCTTTCTCCAGCCCGGATAGCTTGTGCAGAACGTCTTCCCAGTAGGATGCTTCGCCCTGGGCTTCTTCTTTGAACCTGTCTGCGTTGTAGAGTTGGCTTGGGAGATCGGTTCCCAGCTGTTCCAGCATTCGCTGGATTGTATGAAGTAGCTGTGTTTTCCCGATCCCGTCAACTCCGATAACAGGTATGTGGAATGTTTCTTCCCGTGTTGAGAAGAAGCCGATGAACTCTGCTATGTCTTCGAGCTGTTCATCGTGGTTCGGTGCCTGTTCCGGGTTTTCGGTGAAGTACCGGGTGATGTAGCTCTTGTTCGCCCGGTCTGGGTCGATCCCTCTTTCCTGTAGCCAGGCTTTGTAGTCGCTTATTTCTCCTTTCTGCCCTCGTTCGAAGGCAGTTCGGAACCTGTTCTGTTTTTCGTCTTCACCAGCCATATTCAAACAGTCACCGTTCTATCCAACTAAAGCTTAATACTAAAACCTTATAAATCCCTAGGGCCACTGACACGAAAATACTCATTCAGCACCTCCAGAACAAGAGCAACCACAGGTCAGAACACGGGCCCTGGATCAGGTTTCAACCGGTGACTAAGGGGTTTGATTCGGGGTTTTGAAACGGGTTTGAATCGGGGAACGACTATACGTTGTACTGTGGTTCTGTGTCCTCGACAAAAGAAAGAGAGAAGAAGAACGAAGAAGGAAGTGCTTAGTCGATTTTGTTGACTGCGTCTTCTTGTCGTTCGACTGAGCTGTGTGCGTATTTCTGTGTGGTTTGTTTGGATTTGTGCCGGCATTGTTTGGCTGCTGTCGCCAGGTCAGATTCTTTGGCGATCATCGTCGCCGTAGAATGCCGGATACTGTACGGTGTCAGGTCTCGGTTTTCGAGGTCGAGGCCGGCTTCTTCAGCGATCTTCCTAAACACGGAGCGCCGGAAGCTGTCCTTGTTGTACCGGTTAGCTTGCTGTGTCAGCCACAGTGCGTCCCGGCCATCATACTTCGAAATCGTCGACCGTTCCTCCAACCACTTCTTCAGAATCGACACCGTCTCCGGCTTCAACGCAACAACCCAGTTCTCACGGCTCTTCGACGACTCCTCCTCCGGAATACGCAGCACACCGTTATCCAGATCCACCCAGTCAACATTCGCCCGTTTCACCTCAACCGGGCGAAAACCAGCATCCAACGCCACATAAATCATCGACGTATACTTAAACGAATTCGCCTTAGCAAAATCCTTCTTACCAACCTCTTCAACCGGTTTCTGCAGACGCTGCGCCAAATAACTCTTCCAACGCTTCCTCTCCGAAGGCTCCAAAGAATTGTAATGAGGAATCGACCCATAACTCATCGCAGCCTCACGCATCGCCTGCCGATCATCCTCTGTTAGATACTCCCGTGGTTGATACGCTGTCGACGGATCACTATACTCAATCTCCGGCTCCCACTCAACATCACGGTTCCGAGCCTCACGCTGCCACTTAAACAACGTCTTCGCAGCCTTCTGATAATGGCACTTCGTCGACTCCTTCATATCACGCTTCGCCAAATCACGCATCCAATCATCAGCGTGCTCCGGCGTCAAATCCTGCACAAAACGCTCCCGGTCCTGCCAAACCCACCGGTAGAACAGATCAATCTTATTCATACGGCTTTTCGCAGTCGAATAACTGTAGCCCTCAGCCTTCCTCGGATTCTTCCCCAGATTCAACAACCACTCAGCCAACGACCGTCGAAACTCCTGATAAGCGATTTCCTCACGTGGATTCAAAAACTCCCGAGCCTCGTCCGTCAAAAGAACGAGGCCCTCAACCTTGTTCTCATCGTCATAGCTCATAGATTAGACACCTCACACCTAGAACCTAGAACCACTAGACTACAACTTTTAAATAAATAATCAAATGACCCTGACAAATCACTCGAACCACTGTACAGCGTAGGGATGGACTCAAACCACCCGGGGTCTCGTCCTTGAGCAGCGTACATTGTTTCACCACCGAAGAACCAGCTAACAACCAGAAGGAACGGGGAAAGAGAGCCTAGGCCGGAATTTGAATCCGGGGTCTCGTCCTTACCAAGGACGCGCTTTACCGCGCCCCTTTCAGCGAGATATCCCGGATAAATTATCCGGATACTCGCCCCAAGTCGGCTATCTTCCTATAATTCTATAAACGCTATTTATAAAAAACGCCCGGTTAGGGGGGTATATGCCGAACCAATATCACTCTCTTTCTCTAATTTGAGGGGCCGTAGTCGGGTACATTGATAACATTGGCCTGAACAGTCTGTAGATAATTATGGAACAAGCGGTGAGAGAGTACGTCGAACACGCTCAATCAATAATAGATGCCTCACCGCAGATGGACGAGGCGAACACGAAGGCGGCTGTCCTACGTGATTTTCTTGACCTTCTCGGATGGGATATTCCGGCTAACACTCAACTTGAATACTCGGTGAAGGCGTTCGGGAAGACCTACAAAGTAGACTATGCGTTGGTCTTAGAGGGAGCGCCTGTCGCCTTCATTGAAGCGAAAGGAGTAGACACCCCTCTCACCGACAAGCACCGGGAGCAGTTGGCCGCGTACTTGAAGAATGAGGATGTGAATTGGGGAGTCCTAACGAATGGAGAAGAGTATGAGTTCTATCGGCGGCGAGTTGTAGATTCCAAGGTCAATGTGAACGCTCTCGCAGATACCAAACTTCAGAACCTTCTGGAGAGGATTACGGTTCTACGGGCATTCACCAAGGACGCAATTCAGACCGGCGATTCTGAGAAAATTGCCACCCGTATTAACAATCTGAAACAAGCCCGGAGTGTGCTTGAATCGGAGAAGGACAGGTTGGCTACGGAAGTGACGGAGTTGTTGACCGATGAGATTTCAGATGCAATCGCAACTCCGGCTGAATCTCAAGCCAAGGAGATGATTGATAGACTTATTCAGGATATTGACACGGAGATAGTTTCGGATGGTGCTGTTTCCCCGGATGACGGGGAAGAAGTACCTACACCTGAAGTTGAGGATGTTCAGAACGTGGACGGTGAGTACGTCATCAAGATAATGAACGGTGATACTGTTATTGCCACCCTTTCAGATGACAACCAAAGCGATGCAATGGCAGAAGCGGCGAACTACCTCATTGAGAATCACGACTTGATTTCTATTCTTGAACCACTCCCCTATGTTCCCGGTCGGAAGAACGCCCTCATCAATGACCAACCTGTTCATCCGGACGGTAAAGGTGAGATGAGAACACACCGTGGATTGGCCAATGGCTATTACCTCTTTACAAGTTTCAATAAGCGGGATAAGAAGCGCCACGTACAACGATTTGCGGAGAAGTGTGGTCTTGAGGTTAAATTCGAAGGCGGTTGGTGACTTATGAGTAATCTCATCTACCACTCCGAAGAGAGTTACAACAAGGGAGAATCCCCATTTGATGCGACTATACGTGATACAGCAGACTCAGAAGAGGTGAGAATTGTCTGTCCATACATTGGCCCGACCTACGTGAAAAGCATCCTCAGCGACGTAGATGAGTGGCGAATCATCACCGATGTAGTGGCTTGGGTTGGGACGTTTCACGGCGACTCAAGAGATGAAATCAAGGAATTCATCGAAGAGCATCGAGACCGGATTCACCACTTCCGTCATATCCACGCAAAGGTGGTTCTCTCGGATGATTCGGCAGTCCTTGGCTCAGCGAACCTCACGGAGAAGGGTGTAACCGGACGGACTGAGATGGGAGTTCGGTTTAGCGAGGAAGAGAAAATTAAGGAGTTGAGTGAGTGGTTTCGCCGGATTTGGTCTGAAAGTGACCCGGTTGACCTTGAGGAACTTGATGAACTCGTCCGAACTTCTCCGTCTGCCTCTTCAACCTACTCACAGCCTACAGCATCCCTCACTTCAGACGCTCCAAGGGTGAGAGCGAGTTTCGTAGATGATGTTGACTCCCCCACTCAACGTCTCAATCAAGTAGAAGAGGATGATGACCGTAGAATGACGGCAGACCGCTTCTTCGGCGGAGTAGACAATCGAATAGAGAATTTGCGGTCAATGTTAGACTATATCAACGGTACATCTCCTTCAGAACCCGCCCTATGGTCGTGGTTGAGGGACAATACCGGGGCAGAAAAGGAGTCCACGATGGAGACTTATGTTCGGTTCGTAAGGAGAATCGGGCTGATTAGAAAGGATGAGGAAAAATATTCAATCACAGATTCCGGTGACTACTACCGAAAATCGGGGGATTCTGATTTCCTATTCAGGCATCTTAGTGAGAACGTGAAGGGCTTTGAAACCATCCTATCAATCCTGTCTGAAGGGCCACAGACTGAGGAACAAGTTCAAAGTGGTCTACAGAAAGCCTTCCCCAATTATAGTTTGAGCAAGGGGGTCATTGTACGTCATCTTGAGTGGCTTCAGTCAATCGGATACATTGAGAAGAGCGGCAAAGAGTACCGATTAGCGTGAGAAGGCCTGTGTCGTACTTTAAAAACTATTTAATGACGTGCAGACAGCCGGGGTAGTAATTCGGGAGTCCACTCCCGCTATATGGAACATCTTCGTGCGGAGCCGGAGCCAAAATTGAAACTTTTGAAGATTCAGTTACCCTCTCCAACAGGCATTATAGCGTTATAGAATCGCAATACAGCAGCGTCACGACACAAGCGCCTGTATGCCGTCTGAAGGCGTCCCGGATAGATGTGATGGAAGGCCCACGTCCTTCCAAGAAATGCCCTCTCAACGTTGAGAGAGGGGTACGAACCTACTCCGTCTCCGATTCTGCTACCACCAACTCCCGATACTGTTGATTCAAATAGTCCTGTATTTCGGTAACGAACTCCCTGAGTTCTCCACTACAGTTGCCGTCATCGATTTCATCCAAGGCTTCAATTACCCACTCAGGCCCCTTGCTTATCCCCAAATCAAGCCACCCTTCTAATTCGCCCACGTCAACTATGAATAATCCATAATTGCGACCTGTTTCTATTAGTTCGCTAAACTCATCCTCAGCAGTTTCAGGAATCACATTTGCCCCATTCTGTTTTACATCGGCCCAATCAACATCGCTCTCTTCAAGCAAATAGTCGAAATGGTTACAGGTATCCATTTCATCGGTGAAATCATTCCCTTCATCATCAAGCGACCGCAATAGTTCACCGTATTCTCCGGGGTCTTTCAGTATATCAATATCAACTACTGCCACTCTTGGAATAGCGGCTTCTGTAAGAATTTCTGTCACCCTGTCTATCGTTTGCTTGTTGTGCGCGTGAGTGAAGAGGAAATCTCTCTCATCTAATTCCTTCTCCGATGCGACTCGGTATATTAGTGCATCACCGTCTGCTTCACAGACAACCACACCCTTGTGGAAGACTCCTTCTATGACCCGCTGATTGGATAATAAGGGGTCTGATGCCAACTCGGTTGTGGCGTCTCTTGGCATAGTATTGTATTTCGTATAGTCGCCCGCCCGGTTGAGACGGTGAATGGCGATACCTTCTGATGCCGAGAGGATTCCGGTAAGGAAGTGTGAATTATGCGTAGCAATGATTAGTTGTCCGGGGATTTCTGAGGCGTGATTAGCCATCCAACTACCAAACTGCCGGGCCTGAGCGGGATGTAGAAACGCTTCCGGTTCATCAAGTAGCACTACACGGTCTTCCGTTAGTAGCAGGCTCAAAACAACTCCGGCAAAACTCTTGAATCCGGCTCCTTGGTCATCGATACTCTTGTAGTCGCTATGGTCTTCAGGTGGCTCAAGAAGATTGTTTTCGTTCTCTCCAAAATCATCAGCAATTCGCAAAATGAACTGTCTCAGACTACTGTAATCAAGGAGAATATCTTTACTGAATGTGTCTCTAAAAGCATCTCTTAGCCGTTGCCGGGCTTGTGATGCAGTATACAATTTTTGAAGAATATCTGTCGGATGACCGTCTGATAGGTTGTAAGTTTCTGTGGATTCAGCGATTGTAAGTCGAGAGGATGCATCCAATAGAGCCACTTTGAATTGGGTGAGATTTTGGAATTGGCGGTGTTCGGTAACATCATCCAACTCCTCTATTCGCTCCATTTGGTGGTCTTGGAAATCCTGATGCGTTACTCCCTGTAAATTGGGATTAATTCCACGGATTCTTTTTCTGTCTACTTGATTCGGGTGAGAACCTATTGTCAATCCTTCTATAAATGTACTGAATGATTGAGGCTGATATTCAATGTCCTCTACAATAGTAGTTTGAACTCCGTCCGGGGGATGGTTTGACGCCATAATAGAATGTATATCAAGGAGTGTTTGCGATTTTCCTGTGTTATTCGCTCCAACAAGAACGGTGAAATCACCTAACTCAACCGTCTCATCATTCTTTGTAGTGAAGTGGTCAATTCTCATTCAGAAACCCATCGTATGGCTGTTTGAAATAATTGCCCGTGAAACCCTGCAAGACTGAGTTGTAAAAAGTAGAACGTGCCACGCAACGCCGTTTGGTTTTCACTCGCTGTTGAACTGAGCGATTTCTTTTTTCGCTTCTTCAGGGGCATCAGCCCCGGCGACCCCGATAGCCGCCTCACAGAACGGACACCGAATCCCGTCTTCCTCATACTGCCACGCCCAATCACAGGATGGACAATGAAGCATTTGTCTTCTCAAATCGAAATACAGCGGCTACGGTGATTAAATCTCGCCCACAAAACGGGGCTGAGCGAGAATCAATTTCCGATGTTCTTCAGCCCACTCCCGACCGCGAGTTTCCGCAACTTGGCCAATCGCTCCTCACTCAGCGGCGTCCATTTTTTGTAGCTCAATCGCGGATTCAACTACAAAATCTATGCAAAAGTCCACTTCATCATCTGTGAATTCCTTCTCATCGGGTGGGTCGGGAGCATCAACACCACCCCCAATTGTTCTGATAACCCTTGGAGTTAGAGCGTCAAACTTAGAGTATCGCCTATAATCAATTCCCAAACTAACTACTCTAATTGCGTCTTCAATTCCATCCAATGAATCTGTTACCATCTCATAAAATTGCTCCATATCTCGGCCATAATCCCTCATATCTGTCTTAGAAGGCCCAAATCGAGTCTTCTGCCCGATTGAAAAAGGCCGATAGCCGAACTCATCTTCCATTCTTTGGTCGTATTCAAAGAATAGATTGTCGTAAGCGAGTGCGAGTTCCTTGATTGCCTCTTTCCTCTCTCCTTCAGATAGGTACTGTTGGGCTTGGGTAAGCCTATCGCGTGTTTCTTCATACTGTACCAAGCTAATAAGAGAGATTTCGGAGTATTCAATTCCGAATACTTTGGGGACATTCTCCTCAAAAAAATCTGTCACAGCAACGTTGAATGATGCAATGTCTGCTGTATCAGGTCTTGTACCTTGATGTTTTAGACTAACTCTTGCGTCGTTCAACCGCCGCATCGCGGGTTTTTGTCCAAGCTCTTGGTCATCAGGAAGTGCATTAGAGATGATTTCCCAATATTCCATAAACCTAATATAGCTCTTCCCTGCTTTTCCGGCATTCAGATATTCCGCTGAGTGTTGGAGAAACAATTCGATAGCATCGTGAAAGGATAGAACGGCAGTTGCGGACATTGGCTGTGGTTCTTGGGCCTGTTGAGAGGCCATATCAACCACGTACTTGTTGAAGGCTAACCGCTCCATAGTTGTCTCATCAAGCGTCATTTCAATCCACTCGCAACGAACAGGGTAGAGCTGAACAATGAAACTCCCGGCGAATACACTCAAATGCAACAGATTTGATTGGGGGAGAGATTCAGTCCCTATCCGGTTCAAGGTCTTCCGCATCAAGTTCTCCTTCGAGATACTGCTTCCCCTCTTCGGTGATGACGTAGACGCCATTCCCAAGGTGGCGAAGCAGACCGTAGTTGAGTAACTTTTTGCACCGCTGAGTGATGTACGACCGGCTGAACCGGACGTAACCGGAATCAGCCATTCGCTTCGGTGTTCCCGTCTCATTCTCGCTCAGATACTCCAAGATACGGTCATCTGCCGTTACCATCCAATCTGCCGATAGCCGCATTAGAGGATATTCCGAACCTGAAGGTGGTGTCTTCGCCGAATAGTGGAGTTACAAACTTACAGTTGAGTACCAAACTATTAGTCATCCAAACCTGAAACATTGGGCGAACAATATGTCTCTCCTTGACAAGTGGCGCGAGAAGCGCAAGGAAGGGAAGGAACGACGGGAAGAACACGGACAGTTAGGGGCGATAAAGCAGGCCCTCTCCGAGGGGAAGGAAGACCTTCAGGAAGACTTGGAAGATACAGGGGTCACGGAAACGTATGAGTCGGGGAAAGAGGTGGGCAAGCGAAAGTTCGATGACAATCCCGTTTCCATCAACTGCCGTGAGTGTGGGAGCGAGGTGGAATCAGACGCCATTTCCCGATGCCCTCATTGTGGCTACAATCCGGGGGAGCATCGGAAGTGGTTCTATATTCACGTCCTGCTGTCCGGAGTCCTTTGGGCGACCTTGATTGGCATCCCTGTTTCCATCATCACGATACTGAAAGGCCGGTCACACAGGAAGAAGAGTAAACAGGGAGTGGCTGTGAAGAAGTGGGAATAGGCTATCCTGTGAGAGCGTCCTACCTGTCTTCTCTACTCATCCATTTGTAGATGCTGAGAAGGACATACATACAGCAGAAACGCCTTACAGCGCACATATGCACTCACAGTTGCATCACACAACCTTTCTCTCTATCAGCACTCCAATTCATCTGAATCAATAGGAGAAAGAGCCTGAATCGGGCTTCTGTGATTATTTCATCTGTCCACTTTCTCGCTGAGGCAAAGGGGTTTCTCCCATATATGTCAACTTCAAAATCTTCGGGATGACGGTGTAGACCGAGAGCAAAAATTCGGAAACCTATCAGCATACTTTCCCTATATCAACAAGCAAGAACACCGGGGAGAGTCATTTAGGGATTCAGATGTGACTCCTAAAAACTCAAATCAAAATTCCAAATCTGACTGATGCTCGAAAAGAGCGTTTTCCGTTTCTACCCCTTGATTCGGACTTTCGCTCCGTTGTGAAGCATATCGGAGAGGTTTTGGAAATCAACTTGGCGGCCTTGATTCTCATCAATCAGCCCACCTTGAGTTTGTTTGATAGAGTATCGGTTGTTCTGATATTGAAGCGAAAGCACTTCGCCTGCGTGTAATGCTCCGTAGAGATAGGCGCTCACAATCGGTTTCTTCTCATCAGGAAACTCATCCAACTCAAAGTAATTGTTAGTGTTCAAGCGGTCTGAAAGGTCTTCGTAGGTCGCTTTGTCCATATACGGAAAGGAGTGTACGGTATCATCTTAGTGATGGGGGGATGCGTTGACCTACTATGCGATGCCGGGGTCTGTTCTCCTAGGGAGTGGATAAAATTCAGAAGGAAAGAATCTAAATTTCCGAAATCACTCATCGGTCGTCGGCTTCTCTTCTCCAAGTTCGATGTGTTTTACCCGGAGCGAAGCACCCTCTTTCCCAATACGGCGATAAATAAAATTCTCTTCTCTAAGTTCTTTAACGGTTTCAAGCGAGTTATCAGCACTCTCGCTAATCCCACGTAGCCGTTCAAGGATTTCCTCTCTTGAGGCAGTCGTAGATACACCCGGCTCACTCAGGTCATCAAGCTGATTCAATCCTTCATACAAGTTCTCTAACCCCAATATCTCCGAATGAAGCTTGAGAAATAGCGTTGGGTCATTCACCCGAACGGTCTCATACACTTCTGTATGGTAGCTTGGAAACTGCGCCTGTCGGGTCTTCTCAGCTTCCGCCTCAAGACGGCGTATTTGTCGCTCCACCCGGTTCTGATTGAGTTCCAATTCACTTTGGAGCGCCCGAAGAAACCTTCCTCTTCTAAGAGCTGTTTGAAGTGCCAAGAGAGCCGCCGCGCCGACCACGGCTGAGAACCCCGCCGCGATAAGCTGAAGAACCCAATTGATGAGTTGAACGCTCACTTTGGAGAATGAAATCAGCCGAACGTGATAAACACTAATACCCGTATTAGCACCCTCAACTTCTGTTAGTGAACGAAGCAACTCAATCCGGCGACCACTCACACGTCTGAAGGCCCGCTATGGATTGAGAAGGGGGCCACAGCGCGTTATAACGTCCCGATGAGTGGGATTGGACGTAGAAGATTTAGACGGACTGTATGGGCGTCTCAGAACCCTATACGGGCAAATTCTTGTATAGAGAAAGCACCGACCTGTGTAAAGTCTCGCCTCACCAACGGGAAATGTCAACGCTTGGTAGGAAATGTATGCATAGGGAAACACCTATACTATACATAGTAACGAAGAATACCTCATTCAGTAGTAACAGGAAACTACTCTTCCAACTTTTCCTTTGCTTCTAAGAGCATATCAAGATAGTCTGTTGTAAGTCCATTATCCTTCCAAATATCCGGCTCATTGACTCTACTACTTGTTTCTCTCTCCACCCATCCTTCAGCGTGAAGAACAGGAAGAACGTTGGAAATATGCCTTCTATCCACATCAAGACGGGTATCAAGGTCTGATACAGTTATGTTGGTGAAGAGTAGAATTTCTTGAGCCACGTTAAATTTCGTTGTTAGGTCAATCCCTTCACAATAAATAGAAGGAACGTCTTCAACCACATCCAAGACGTAGGCCCGGTGTTGGGGATTAATCTCCCACTCCGTATCAAAGCGAAGTTGCTCCATTTCATAGGCTACTATGTCGTGGTTCTTCCCGAAAGTGAAGGAGAACATAGCCGCGAGATATGATTCCGCTTGAAGTTGGTTGTAGTTCCCGAAATCACCATTATAGAGGGAAGTGAACACGTCTTGATTTGCCCATCCACCTGAGAACAGTTTGTCTCGCCGGTCATCGTATCCATCACGAACAGACGGTACTTCATTCCAAGATTCGGATGGGTGATAATCTTCTTTCGCTTTGGCGGTTCCCCCGATTACATCAACGGGAACGTCATCACAGCGGTCTTTGTGAATCTGTTCCGCTCTCTTCACCCTTTCCGCATATGTTTTAGCATACTCTACACCATTCCCAATAATAGGGCTATCAGAATTGTCTATTTGTATGCTATTCGACTCAGAAAGGCCAATATTTATAGCGTTATATCCGGTAGTTTCGTTTGTCATCGTTTAGGTGACTCCATCCTATGTGGGTGAGGCATCGGGCTTGGGAACCTGCCTCTACCCGTTCACTTCGTTCTGATTGGTTAGCGGTGAGATTAGTTGGGGTCGTAGGATTCGCTCAACTTCCTCAGTAGAGAATCCCAATTTTCACCTCCGCGTTTCAGACTCTTCAACCGCTCTCGCGTGGACTTTTCACAGGGTATGGTGGTGCGGTCGGAATACGCCATTACGTATAGGTCTTGAATAGGACTTATAAAGAGAATTGGCTTCGTTGAGGGACGTACTATCCTCAAACTCCGCTACAACGTGGTCACTTCCTTCTGTTACAGGGAGTTTGGAAGATAAGAAATATCAGTTAAGTCTTGAACCGACTCAAGGTCATTTACTGTATCTGATATGAGTGTTTCAGCCTCGGCTTGGGAATCTACAGATTTAGACCATCGATTTTTGTATCCTTTCTTCCCCTTCTCGCCAAGGATTCCGTGTTCTGATTGAATACTAACGTCCCACGATTCTGTCTTAGAACTTGGGCCGTGTTTGACCACATTGTGTACTACGTGAACTGCCCCATCCAAATGCGAGGGGATTGCTCTAAATCCATCATCGCCGTCGCTTTCACTTTCTTTAACTGAACTATCGCTACCAACTTCAACAAGTTTCCAATTTGATGGCCAATCTCCAATTTTACTACTCATAACCATTCCTTCGGGTGAGTGTTTTTAGTAGCTTTTCATTACTGTGGTTGGTGGGTATACAGGATAATCTTCATAGGAATGGCAACGGGCCATAGGGTATGGATTGGGATGAAGAGACGGCTCAGTTTCCAAATACAGATACAGCCGAAGCAGATGCTGTAAACGTCTTGGAATCCCTTCTGAAGACAAAAAGAGTCAAATCAGAAATTAACACGCGAGATAAGCTCCCGGCTGAAGACGGGGCTCTCTACTTGGTGGATGAGAACAACAGTATAAGCGGGAAGCTCACCGTTCAGGTAAAGAAACTCCCCTCTGATTATTATGATTCTCCGAAAAAGCAGTTCGATTTGGTAGCTCTCAACCATTTTGTGAATGATTTCGCTCCTTTCCTTCTAATTGTAGTGGATATCGATAATGAGGTTTCCTATTGGGAACATATTGATGACAATTATATGGATGGCTTGGAATTAGAGGAAGGGCAAGAATCCAAGGTCATTCATTTTAACCAAGGGAAGCGTATTGATGGTGAAGATGAGTCATATATTGGTCATTGGCAAAGGATAGTGGATGATAGGAGAGAAAAGCTGTATTTCTCAGAAGATTATAAAGAGGCGTATGAAGACCTACGCCAAAGAGCGAATCCGGCAGTAGGCCAAGAACAGGATTTCTTTGAGCAGATATACCGATTCTTAGATGAATATAATAGTTTGGTTCAGGAAGATATTCCGGTACTCAACCATCGATTATACGCCGATGCCCGAAATATCGGACTCGCCTATCAAGAATATACTGACAACGAATTACATTATGGGCTCTATCCAATTCCGGCTAACAGGAATGACGTTCAAATAAAAACGGTAGACGGGCCGGTATTGGATGAATTAGAAGGAACGACCGTTTCACGGGGTCATTATGATGAAAATCCAATTGAATATCGCCCGAAGGAGTATGCGAAAGAGGTTGCCCACTCAAAGTTGGAGAATCTATTTGAGCAAAAGGGACTGATACATACTGTTGATGAGTTCTTGGCACGGGAATTTATTTTTGATTTTATTGACGAGTTCCACGTCCCTCTTGGATTGGAGCAGAAGGACGAATACACCCTAAGGGAAATCCGATATGGGTTCCGCAATTATCTCCCGTTTTGGGTTGAAGAAGCTCTAAATAGTAAGGAAAAGAAAGGGAGACAAGGGAATCTAGGACGGAGAGGATACATTGACCTTTCATTATTGTTGATGCAGACACTTCCTGATGAACGCGATGAAGTAGGTCGCAAGGCGCAAGAACGTTTAGAATCAGACGAAAGAACCCGACCCTACCCTATCGGAAACGAAAAACTCTCACCCCGGATTTTCAAGGAGTTTGTGGCCTATCTTGAACAGAACGGTGTCGAAGAGATACAGCGTCCCTACATCCCTGAAGACTACTCAAGATACGACGAAGGTGGGGGATGGGTTTGGGATGCGTATTCCCGGTCTGATATGAGTGAGAACTTAGAGCTATTCTTCGACAAGCTCCCGTCGGTCTACCGGAAGATTGTTTCTGAGAACTTCACAGGGATTCAGGACGAGCTTCCTCTGTTCAAGAATGCCTCAAAGGTACTCATCACGTATGAGGTGAATGATGAATATGAGTCGGGTGAAGATTCACCGGGCATACAGTACGTTCACCTGAAAGATGAGTGTTGGAAGGAAACCGACCCTGAGATTGAATTATATTCTTCAGAAGAGAGCCCTCATCACAATTTGTGGGAAGAAAAGAGAGTCGGTGATGAGCTTGTGGTAGATGAGACAAAATATGAGATTTCATATATGTCAACGGGGATTCTGAGATTCCCATATTATGAGTTGCCAATGATGAACTTCATCTACGACCGATTAGAAGATGCCGCAAAAGACTATCTCTTAGACACAGAAAATAACATCTGAGCTTACTCTAACCGATATTGGGCATAACTACCATAGAAGAAATTCTTAAATTATTTGACTATTGATTGGTATCTATTGCTCCCTAATATCTACCAAATTTGTTCTACTGCGCTGTTCCGCGTCTCAGCGTCGGAGTGAAGATACTTCATTGTAGTATTCAGACTCTTGTGGCGAAGTTGCTCTTTCGCGTGATGCGGCCCGACGTGATTCGCCCAATAGGTAGCGACTCCGTGACGGATGGAATACCACGAAATATCCCTGTGTTCGGGAATCGGAACGTCCCCGTTATCGATTACCCGGTGAAGGAGCGCGTTACAGGACTTGGAGCCGTATTGAGACGACTTTTGCGTTAGCCACAGTTCCTCTCTTCCATCGTACTTCTCTAACGAAGCCCGCTCATCAAGCCACCGTCTGAGTGTCTTCGCCGTCCGTTTCTTAATCGCACAGTTCCAATGCGCTTCGTTCTTCGTAGATTCCTCTTTCGGGATATTCAACTCATTATCTTCTAAGTTCACCCACGAAACCTTAGCCCGCCCAACTTCGATAGGCCGTAGTCCGGTGTCAAGGGTGACAGAAATCATCGATGGGTACTTCCAAGAGTTCGCCTGCTTGAACTCATCCGGCCCGACCTTCTCTTTCGGGATTCCAAGCCGTTGGGCAACGAATGCCTTCAGTTCGCTTCGTTCCTCAGGCGTGACGGAATGATAGCCCTTGACCGATGAATGGTCAAGCGCGGCTTGATACAGCGGCTCAAACGCGCTACGTCTGAGGTAATCCCGTTCATCACCGTTGGATTGAGAGAGTTCAATATCTACCTCCCATTCGTACTCCGTTCCCCTGACATAGTTGTTGAAGCGGAAAAACCGCTGAATGTCCTTGGCGTGATGGAGAACGGTGGAATCAATCATCCCATCCGATTGGTCAAGGACGCGAATGAACTTGTTCGCGTGTTCGGGCGTGAACCTTGTCGTGTATTGGCCCTCATAGCGCCACAGCCACCGAAAGACAGTTTCGAGTTTGTAGTGAGTTGATTCGAGGGTAGTTTCTGCTAACCCTTCGTGCTTCTCCGGATTCTTCCCGTAGGTGGCAAGCCACGATAGGAGTTCGCGCTTGAAATCGCGGTAATCCTCTATCATATTCAGCCCGAACTCCTTCAAATCCTCTTCCGACCGCTTGCTCACCAATGGGTAGTCGAACTCATAGTTATCCGGCGCGGGCGGGATTTCCGTGTTCAGCGAGTCATCGTTTCCGAGGTTTTCCAATGGGTCTGCTTTGTTCATCGCCCGCGTTCACCCCCGTAATCGTGGGACAGCGCGGGGCCTGTCGTTATAGTGTCCTGACAATACACCAAATCGCAAGACGGCGCGGGTGTGTCCGTGTAGTAAAACGGACTGTTTCTGAGTTCCATTTATTCTCTCCTGAAAACAGCGTAAAATGGGGAGAGAAGGCTTGAAACTGCCTTAAGCCTAGGCCGGGATTTGAACCCGGGGTCTCGTCCTTACCAAGGACGCGCTTTACCGCTAAGCTACCCAGGCAAGCAGTAGCCGGTAGTCCGCTGTCGTCTTTAGTCGTTTCGATTTAGGGGACGAACGCCCGCCGCCGTGGCGATTCGCTCCCGCGTGGCGTCGTCGAACAGCGCGTCGGGCTCGGGAAAGCCGTCGTCGTACGCGCCGGCGAGTTCGCGAGCGACTCTCCCCGTCTCGCCGGGGGTGACGCCGGCGGCGGTCGTGCCGGTGACGAGCGCGAGCTCGAGCACGTCGGCTTCGAGTTCGCGATCGAGGTGTGCGGGGTTCGCGACGTCGCGGCGTGCCGTCTGGTCGCGCCCGAACGCGCGGACGACCTCGACGGCGTCCGTCGCGGCTTCGGTGCGCGCGAGCAGGAAGAAGCCGCGAGAGACGAGCACGTCGGCGGCGAGGATGTCGACGTTCGCCCGCTCGGCGTCGTGACCGCTCGCCCATGGGTCCGTGACGGTGAGCCGGCGGGTGAGCCGGAGCCCGTCGTAGATGAGCTGGACGCCGACGGCACGCTCCGTGAGTTCCGTGGGGTCCGCGCCGGCGCCCTCTGCTGCGACGAGCGTCAACACGCCGGGGACGTGGGTGCCGTCGGCGACGAACGCCTCGATGTCGCCTCGGAAGCCCTCGGGGACGATGTCGGCGACGGCCTCCAGTGCGGCCTCCCGGACCGCGACGGCGTGTTCCATCGCCACTAAGTAGGCGTGCGAATGGCAAAGACCTTTGGAAACCCCGGGCCAGCACCGCGCATGCTTCGGGTCGAGGACGACGGCGATGTCCGGGTAATGACCCTCGATCGCCCGGCCGCGCGAAACGCGCTCACGCCCGCGACGCTCGACGCGCTCGCAGACGCCGTGACGGACGCGCCGACGCCGGTCGCCTACGTCCGCGGGGCAGGCGACGCGTTCTGTGCTGGTGCCGACCTCGGGACGGTCGCCGAGACGGCTGCAGCCGGGGCGGCGGCCGCGGAAGCGTTCGCCGAGCGCGGCCAGCGGGCGATGCGCACGATCGAAGACAGCGACGTGGCGGTCGTGGCCGGCGTCGACGGCGCGGCCCGCGGCGGCGGAGTGGAACTCGCGCTCGCCTGCGACGTGCGGGTCGCGACCCCGGACGCGACGTTCGCGGAGCCGGGCGTCACGTTCGGGCTGTTCGGCGCGTGGGGCGGCACGGTTCGCCTCCCGGAAGCCGTCGGGGCGAGCCACGCCGCGGACCTGTCGCTGTCGGGCCGAGTCGTGGACGCCGAGACCGCCCGGGAGATGGGCCTCGTCTCCCGGGTCGTCGCCGAGCCGCGGACCGTCGCCGACGAGCTCGCGGCGAACGACTCCGGGGCGCTGCGGGCGCTGACTCGGCTCGGTCGCCACCGCGGCAGCCGGACGGAGCGCGAGGCGGCGGAGGCGTCGGCGTTCGCGTCGCTACTCGCCGGACAGGCCGAAGCGCTCTCGCGACACCGGAACGACGAGGATGGCGCCGAGGAATAGCGGGCGGACCGACAGCCAATGCGGGCCCGCTCCGGCGGGGCTGCGCCACCGAAACCGATAGGAGCGTCCGGGAGCTACCCGCGCTAATGCCGGACTGCGACCACTGTGGCGCCTCTTTCGACGACGAGTCCGCGTACCTCTCGCATCTCGCAGCGGAGCACGCGGACGAGCTCGGCCCCATCGAACAGCGCCGCGTCGACGCCGTGAGCTCGGACGACGGCGGTATCGACGCGGCGCCTATCGCGCTCGGCGTCGTCATCATCGCCGCCGCAGCTATCGTCGGCTACGTCGTCTTCGTCGCCGGCGGCTCCGGCGGCAACGGCAACGTGGTCAACGGCTTCGAGGTGGCAGAGACGCCGACGGGTCAGCCGTATCAGGGGACCCACCTCCACGGCACCGTCCGGATGAGCGTGCGCGGCGACAGCGTGGACTTCTCGCAGGAGCAGTACCAGATCTCGTCGACGGGCAACGACTACTTCCACTTCGAGGGTGACGGCCGCTGGCACGTCCACGCGCCCGGCGTCACCATGGAGTACGCGATGGCGACGCTCGACATCGGCGTCACGAACGACTCCGTCACCTTCGAGGGGACGACGTACACCGACGGGGAGAACGCCACCGTCACCGTCCAGGTGAACGGCAACGACGTCGACCCCGAGACGTACGTGTTACAGGACGGCGACGAGGTAACTATCGTCGTCGAGTCGGCCTGACACGCCCTCGGCCCCCGTTCTGCTGCCACGCCGCTTTTGTCGTCCACGGCCCTACCCCGACGTATGACCGAGACCGCCGCCGCGTCCGGCGATGACGGCGCTTACAGCGGCCTGTTCGGCGCGTTCCCGTACGCCTTCCGGCGGAGCGAGTCCCGGGTGTTCCGCGCGTACGTCGTCGTTGGCGGGCTGCTCGCGGCGCTGCTCGGCGTCGCCTTCGGCCTCGCGTTCGTGGTCTCCGTCGCGCAGTCGACGGGGCTCGCGACCGGCGGCACCTCCTCGTTCGTCCGCGCGTTCGTCCTGCTCGTCGGCTTTCTCGTCGTACTCCCCGTCATCGCTCCGGTGCTGCTCGTCGCGCGCCACCACCGCCGCGCCGGTGGCGACGCCCGCTACGACCGCGCGCTGGCGGCCGCCGGCGTCGTCTACCTCGCGTCGCTGTATCTGCTCCTCGTCGCTTCGATGCCGCCGGAGTTCGTCCTCGACGGCGAGCCGGTGACTCGTCCGGAGCCGTCGGGCGTCACCGCGCCTGTCGTCGCCCTCCTGTACGCGGTTCCGTCGGTCGCGTCCCCGGTCGTTCCGCTCGCGGCCGCGGCGCTGCTTTGGGGCGTCCACCGGCGCTACCGGTGAGCCGCGACCCACGAGCCGCGCCTCTCCGCGCCGCGACCGCCGACACCGGACCGACGAGGTGAAACGCCCGGAGCGGCTTCCGCCGGTATGACCGACACCGACGAGGCGAGCGGCACGTTCGTCGTCACCCACGCCGACGAGGACTCTGCCGTCCTGCGAGACGTCGACGCCGGGCAGGTCCACACGCTCGGCGACAATCCCGACGTCGAGCCGGGCGACGTGCTGGAGGCGACGCTCGCGCCCGAACCGCCGATGGAGGTGACGTGGACGGTGCGAACGGTCGACGCCCGCCGGCACGTTGCCGTGGAGGAGAGCCCAGAACCGCCGACGACACAGGAACGCGACGTCGCGGCCGACCAATCGGTCGGGGAGGTGACGCGCCGCGAGCGCGCCGGAAAGGGGGAGATACACGTCATCTCCGTCCCGGAGGCCGAGACGGCGGCGGCCGTCGACGACGTGCTCGCAGACGAGGAGACGCTCGCCCGCGCTGCCCGAATGCCGTCGGTCACGCGCGTCGAGGTGCGCTCCGAGCCGGGTGTCGTCAGCGTTCGATATCTCCCCTGACGCGCGCGGACTCGCTGCGCGTCAGCCGGACGGCCCGGCCGCGCTCTGGACCTCCCAGCCCCCGCCGAGCCCGCAGGCCTCCCGTTCCTCGTAGACGACGGTCGTCGCATCGCCGACCGTCTCGCCGCCCTCCAGTCGTTCGACGCGAATCGGCACGTCGAGCGAGCACGAGGCCGGCAGCGCCGGCCTCGCCGAGTCGTGGCGGCTACGCCGCCACGCAGTCGCCACAACAGCCCACGTCGAGGAACTCCTCCCACACGTCGCCCGGCTCCGGCTGGTCCTCCTGGCGCTTCAGCCACGCCCGGAAGTGGGGCGTGTCGAGCTGGTCGCGCCCCCACCGCGAGAGGTCGGCGGGATACGAGACGACGAGCTGATCGGCCGTGCCGGATGATGACATACGTGTACCTACGCGCTCGACCGCCGAAGCCGTTTCGCCCGCAACGGCCGCAGGCGCGGCGCCAGCCCCTATCGCCTCACCGGAGCTCCCGAAACGCTTTGAGAAGGCTTATTCGGTGCGTGGGCACAGTCGCCGTATGGTCGAGTTCGAGGTACCGGAGATAGATTACACCCGGTACACAAACCGCCAGCTCGCTGCGATTCCGCTCGTCGTGCTGGCGCTGGCGCTCGTCGTCATCGGGGGGTACTTCGCCCTCACCGGTTCTCCCGTCTCGCTGGGCGTCGCGTTCACCGGCGGGACCGAGCTACGGGTCGCGGCGGCCGACTCCCCGCAGGCCATCGAACAGGCGTTCGACGGGGAGGTCGACTCGGTGACGCCGGTCGGGTCCTCCGACAACGAGTACCTGGTCACGTTCCCGCCGGGCGCGGAGAACGTCGAAACGCAGGCGCAGTCCGCCGGCTACGAGGTGATATCCGTCCAGGAACGGGCGGCTTCCTTCGGCGCCGACGCACAACAGCAGGCGCTGCTCGGGGTCGGCGCAGCCTTCGTCGGGATGAGCGTGCTCGTGTTCGTCCTCTTCCGGACGTTCGTCCCCTCTATTGCGGTCGTCGCGTCGGCGTTCTCGGACATCGTCATCCCGCTGGCGCTGATGAACGTGTTCGGCATCGACCTCACGCTCGGGACCGTCGCCGCGCTGTTGATGCTCATCGGCTACAGCGTCGACTCCGACCTGCTGCTCAACAACCACATCCTCCGTCGACGCGGTGACTTCTACGAGTCGACGTACCGTGCGATGCGCACCGGCGTCACGATGACGCTCACCTCCATCTCGGCGATGGCAGTGATGACCGTCGTCGCAACGGCGTTCGGCATCCCGCTGCTTCCGGAGGTCGGGCTCATCCTCGTGTTCGGGCTCTCTGCCGACCTCATGAACACGTACCTGCTTAACGTGAGCCTGCTCCGCTACTACAAGTACGAGGGGATCACCGCATGATTCGCGAGAACTGGCGGCTGATCCTCCTCGCGGTGCTCGTCGTCGTCTCCACCGCCGCGCTGTTCGGCCCCATCGGAGCCGGCGCCGGCGACGACGGCGGCCTCCCGGCCGGACAGACCGACTCGCCGACGAACCTGCAGTACGGGCTGGAGCTCTCCGGTGGGACGCGCGTCCGCGCACCGCTGGTCGGGCTCACCGCCGAGCCGGTCGACCTCTCGGGGACCGACACGGGACAGCTCCAGCGCGACCTCGCGGCGGAGCTGAACGTCTCGCTCGCGGACGTGGCCGTCCGTCCGCCGACGCAGGAGTCGCCGCAGGGCGCCGTCGAGGTGCTCACGAAGAACGTCACCCGCGCCGAGTTCGCGAGCGCGATGCAGGCCAACGGCTTCGACGTCTCCGAGGGCGACGTCCGCGACGGCGTCACCCAGCGCACGCGCGACCAGACCGTCCGCGTGCTGAACAGCAAGATCAACGAGGGCGGGCTCACCGGCGGCACCGTCACCACCAGCCGAACGCCCAGCGGCGAGACGTACGTGCTCGTCGAGGTGCCGAACGCGAACCGCTCTGAGGTGTTAGACCTCATCGGGACGCCCGGCCGCGTGCAGGTCGTCGCGCTGTCACCCAACGCGAACAACACCGGCTTCGATCGCGAGCCGCTGCTCGACCAGAACGACCTCACCGTCAGCGGCGTCACGACCCGGTCGACCGCGGGCGGCACGCAGTACGCCGTCGGCGTCACCATCTCGAACCCGGACGCCGCCGAGCGGTTCGCGAACACGATGCGACAGGAGGGGTTCACGAGCCAACAGAACCCGAACGGCATCGGCAACTGTGAGTACGAACTCGGCTCCGGGCCGCAGGACGACTCGGAGTACTGCCTGCTGACGGTGCGCGACGACACGGTCGTCTACGCGGCGTCGATGGGTGACCTCGCGACGACGATCAACAACGGTCAGTTCGTCAACAACCCCACCTTCTCCATCGGCGCGCCGAACCAGTCGGCCGCCCGCCAGCTCGAGATCGACCTGCGCGCCGGCGCGCTCCCGACGACGCTCGACGTCGAGGACGAGGGAACGACCTACTTCCTCCAGCCGTCGCTGGCACAGCAGTTCAAGCTGTTCTCGCTCGTCACCGGCGCAGTGGCCGTGCTCGCCGTCTCGGCGGTCGTCTTCTTCCGCTACCGCGAGTTCGGCGTCGCGGCGCCGATGATCCTCACCGCGGCTGCGGAGGTGTATCTGCTGCTCGGGTTCGCGTCGCTCGTCGGCCTCGCGCTCGACCTCTCACACATCGCCGGCTTCATCGCCGTCATCGGCACGGGGGTGGACGACCTCATCATCATCGCCGACGAGATTCTCCAGGGCGAGCGAGTGAAGACCGGCCGCGTCTTCGAGTCGCGGTTCCGCAAGGCGTTCTGGGTCATCGGCGCCGCGGCCGCGACGACCATCATCGCGATGAGCCCGCTCGCCGTGCTCTCGCTGGGTGACCTGCAGGGGTTCGCGCTCGTCACCATCGTCGGCGTCCTGCTCGGCGTGCTCGTCACCCGACCCGCGTACGGGAACATCCTGCGCAACATCGTGCTTGACTGACCGCAGGGCTCCCGCAGTTCACTTAAAACTCCTCTAACGCCGACTGCTCCGCGGCCGCGAGCACGTCCGCCGACGTCGACCACGACGCGCGGGCACACCCCGGTAACTCGCCGTGCTTCTCGACGTATCTCCGGAGGAACTCACGGGTCGTGGAATCGGAGGGGTAGCCGCTCCCGACTTGGCCGTACTGCTCCGCGAGCGCGGTGACGTGTGCGTCGCGGGCGACCTTCGCGACGACGGAGGCCGCGGCGACGTGAGGGTCGGCGTCGTCAGCCCCGTGTTCGGCGTCGACAGTAACCTCGCGCGTACACGCGCTCGCGACGCGGCGCGCGAACCGCGCTTCTGAGGTGTCGCCGGCGTCACAGAGCCCCCCGTCGCCGTCGACTGCGGCCGCGTCGATGGCCGCCGCGTGCGCTCGGACGGTGAGCGTGTTCATGTCCTCCCCGCCGTCGATGCGGTCGACGGGAATCTCGGCGACGCCGACGCTCGCGGCGTCAGTCTCTCGGATCGCCGCGTCGAGTCGCTCGCGACGGGCGGCCGTGAGTCGCTTCGAGTCCGCGACGCCTTCCGGAAGCGCCGTCGCGGGCGCGCGAACGCACGCGGCGAACATCGACCCGAGGACGGGGCCCTTGCCGGCTTCGTCGACGCCGAATCGCACGACCCGCTCGTCGCGGGCGACGGACAAGGCGCTTCGGGTCCCGGTCAGTCGTCGCCGAACGGGTTGTCGACGTCGCCGGACCCGGCGGCCGGCTCGCCGTCAGAACGCGGCCGCGTCGCGCCGTCTAACTCTCCCGCGTCGGAACTACCGACGGTGACTTCCGTCGTGTCCCACCCATCGAGACCGTCCAGTCCGCCGGCGTCGGCAAAGAACTCGCTACTCTCTTCGCTGCCGGTCCCGAGGCCCAGTGGACTCCGGTTCCCGGGGGCGTACCAGTACAGCGTCTCCTCGTCGATGATGCCGTACGCGTCCATCTCCGGGTCGTGGATGACTCGCCGGTTCGAGTCGACGCCGACGTTCACGAGGTCCGCGAGCGTCGACATCTCGACGTACTGATCCGCGGCGTAGACTGGGATGCGGCCCGCAGAGAGCCACTCCTCGTACCGCTTGCGCTGTAACTCCTCGGCCGAGCCGTCGACCGACGGCGGCCGGAAGACGCAGCCCGCCGCGCCTGCGCCGGCGAGCAGTCCGAGCAGTGCCAGCGCACCGACGACGCCCGTGTTCGGCGACTGCTCTCGCGTCACCGTCACGGGGGTCGCGTGGCTCCGTTCGGCTGCACGCTCCCCGTCGAGGAAGTACGTCTCCTCGGTGAACGTCAGCGGGACGGTCGCGTTGAGGTCCCCTTCGTAGCGGCCTGTCTCGTACTCGACGACGTGGCGAACCGTCGCGTCGACGGTCGCCGCGCTGCCGAACTCTCCGCGGACGGTCCGGAGCCGCTCGTCGACCGATGAGACGTTCACCGTCCGGCGCACGGCGCCGCCGTCGCCGTCCGCACGCCCGTCGGCGACGGCGAGCACGCGCGACGCCGACCACACCGTCTCCCCGTCGCGGGTGGCGCGGTACTCGACGACGAGTCGCTGATGGACGACTGCGTCCGCGGGCGCGTCGACGGTGCCGAGCAGCGTCAGGTTGGTCGCCGCGTCGAGCGGGTACACCCGGCGGTTCGTGAGCTCGGTTCCCTCGTCGTACAGCGGCGTTTCGCCCGTCACGACGGCGCTCGCGTCGAGCGAGCTCTCGACCGTCTGCGCGTGCCGTTGCTCGGTCACCGTCTCCGTTCCGGGGTTCGCGTACACGTAGCCGGCGCCCGCTGTCGACGCCACGGCGACGAGTAGCAGTGCCGCGAGTACGAGCCGTCGGTTGCGCGCGACGAACAGCCTGAGCCTGAGTATCCCTGATAGTTTCATCGGTTCGCTCTCCCGTCTTTCGTCGGTCGCTCGAACGTGGTGGTCGCCATGTCAGTTCCCGCCTCCGGTTCCGTTGCCGCCGGCACCGGTGACACCGCCGCCGGGCGAGCCCTTGCCGTTCCCCGGCTCGATGCTGGCGCTCCGCTGGAGTTCGAAGCCGAGCGCGCCGGCGTCGCCGGTCACGTCGTACACGATACTCCCCGTCGGGGCCC
>Ga0207755_100067_pt1 | contig 95918 bp, 96 predicted proteins | sample A23P2SouthBayCA_FD_187734 | JGI IMG/M metagenome (GOLD analysis project Ga0207755, IMG submission 187734) | Aerobic enrichment media microbial communities from Bioluminiscent Bay, La Parguera, Puerto Rico - A23 P2 (SPAdes) | ecosystem: Environmental > Aquatic > Marine > Unclassified ...
GCCAGCGGAGAAAGCGTGGGGGGTGAGCAGCGACGCCGCGCAACCCCCCGCGCTTTCCCGCTGGCGTCGAGGGCACATTCACTTTAGCCCGGCAGCCCGCCCGCTACTGCAGGCAGGCAGCCCGGAATGGTCGGTCGCGAGCGACGCGGAGGGCGGCAGCGGCGAGCGGGGCGGGCCGATACGAACACACCTGTCCAGCCGGCTGCGACACTCGGCGACCCAGCTACCGTCCTGGCGGACTCAGAAAGGGCGCGGCCGCCTCGGTCGTCCCCCGACCCCGCAAGCACCGCAGGGACGAGGAGCGCAGCGGTGGTCGCGGGATGCCGAGCGGCCGAGGGCTTTCAGGGAGCGTCGCTGTCGGCGAATCCGATCGCGCTAGTGGTCTGGTGACCCGGCCGGTTCATCAAGAAGGACGTCGACGCCATCCTGGGTGACGACGAGTTGGATCCCCTCCACAGTGAACCGGACCTCGACATCGCCGGCGGAGGAGACGAGCAGTCGTTCCAGTGCCTCGACGTCGACAGCGTCGTGGAGCTGGTAGGAATCGCTCGGCAGGCCGTGGGCTTCTAGCGTCTCGACGATGTCAACGAGCAGATCGGGGGATGTATCTGAGTCTCTCGGGGTGGAGGGTGCCATTATGGCCTCGATGCGTACATAGGACGAATCGGGGTTAAAAGTGGGGACTCGGCGGTAGCTCCTCGCGGGCTATCAAACGACGACTCAGCCGTCGTCCTGTGCGTTCAACTCCTCGAGGAACCAGCTGGCTGCCGTCCCGATCCGAACGCCGTCGACGTTGCGCATCTCGAGGTCAGTCGTTGCGGTCCGGAACGGTTCGTCGTCGACGAGGATACGGTGAATGACCGTCTGGACCGACTCCGTTCCGTATCTATCAATGAGAGCGGCCATCGCCGTATCGAAATGCGCATCCTCGTGATCGGTTCGCGGGTTCTGGGCCCGTTGGACCACGAGGTCGACCACATCGTCGACCGATGCGTGCTCGGGATTCCCGGTTTGCTCACGAACGGTATAGCGGGGCTCAGTATCAGGCATTTCGAGTCACTCCGTGGCGTCGTCCGTATCTTCCGCTGTAAGGACTGCGTCGGACAGCGACGTCGAAAGCAGCCGGTCCGGGCCGACCTCGAGGGTGACAGAAGACCCGCACGCGGGGCAGTCCATAGATGCCCTGAGGAACCCTCACCTGTTGAAGATAGTGGGGCGACGGGACAGTAACACAAACAGCGCTGCTGAGGTCGTGGGGTGGGACAGGTAGAGGCAACTTCAGGTCAACCGCCGTAGTCGCCGTACCACTCGTGTCGACGACTGCTCGTCGGGTCAGTCCGTGACGATGTGGGCCTCGAGGTCACGAGTCCAGTACGTTGCCGGCCCACCTGGACTACACCGCGCACAGACCTGTATCGGGCCTTCGAGATGGCCGAGCTCGATCCGAAACCGCGTGAGCGCTGCGAGCGCGTCGACGACGAGGCCACAGCTGTCACAGGCGTACAGATCACGTTCGTCGGGATTCGGCGTCTCCTGAATCGCACAGTCGACGCAAATCGGGTGGCTGACCCGCTCTTCTTTCCCCCAGGTGTAGGCGGTCCCGGTCTCTGTCCCGGGTGGAGCCTCGCAGAAGGCACAGCCGGCCAGCGTCTGTTGGCTCATTCGTCCCCCTCGCCGGCGTCCACCGCTGCTGTCCAGCCCTCGTGGAAGACGGCGAGCTGCCACATCGATTCGAACGCCGTGCCGCTGGGCTCGTGTACGAGGACCCGCTCGTCGACGACTGGCGTGACCGTCCCGGTATCGAGCAGCTCTCGGACGAGATCCTGTGCCGTCTCGTCGTCGAGATCCGCTGTCGACACTCGCCGGGTATCCCGATCCTGCGCGAGTAGTTCCCGCTCGAAGCGTTCGTGATCGTCTGCCGTATCGTCGTATCTATCCGGATCAGACATTCGAACCAGGGGGCAGCACACGAACCGCCCCGCACCCCATTCTGGGGGTAGAAAAAACAGTCGCCACAGTCATTCCTTCTCAGGCAGGATGTCGAACTGTCTCCTCACCCTCCACGCCCCACGCCATCGTCCGGGTGGCATCTCGGTCTCGGTTGGCCTGCGGCCTGGCACCTCGGCCCCGATGGCCGCGAACTGAACTTTGGGCGGCCACCCCCACCACATATCGGTTGATTTTCCTGCTGTCTAGTGGCCGAATTCGCCTCCAAATCGCAAGACCGCGATACCTGACACCAGATTTCGTTGGCTGTCCGGGAACTCCTTCGATCGTGAGTCTGGTGTCTAGTCCTGCCGTCCTGCGATTTGTGGACTCAGTACGAATCCTACTAGAGCTGGTGTCTAGAACAGGTCGGTCTGGTGTCAGGCTGTCGAGTCGGGTGATAATGTATACTGGAAGGCTCCTAAATTTAAAATTGAAAACAAGTACGTTCAGGAGTCTTTTAGGGTATTGTTGATATCTCGTTCTAGGAAAGTGGAGACGATCTGGTTCAGATTTTCAGCTTGGTCTTCCGACGCGGTCTCCATATCGTGGACAATATTGTTTCGCTTGCTTCTAAAGTCGTCCAGCTGGGAGTACTCATCCTCGGTGATTGCATCGGTGATCTCGGCCACCTCCAGGAGATGGCTGATGAACCAGTTTCGACTATCCGTGATGTTATCTCGGCGGTCGTAGTTTACGTCGTATTCATCCCGTAGATGTGGATCCAGGATATCGATGATCTGCTGTTCGATGATGTTCCAGTTAAGGAGGAAGGAAGCGGTGTGTTCGTAATCGTATAGATGAGTTTGGGCTTGGAGATGGAGGACGATCTTTTCTCGGAGTCCGTCTTCTTTGTAGACTTCTTCAGCGACTTCGATGATGTGTTCCAGATTTTCTGAGGCAATGGCTCCGCGGTCCACATGCCTCGGAAGTTCTTCGCTGTGCAGTAATTGTGCTCTCCTTGTTGCGAGTTGGGCTGAAGTGGTTCGAGCTCCATGCTTAGTGATTGATGCTGATACCAGTTCTTTACCTTGAAGCGATCTCCACCGTCTCCTGAAGAAGTTCCCGACTCCGAAAATAGTGTTCAGGACATCCCTGATTTCTTCATCATCTTCGATTTTTACCAAGAGGAGACCATCTTGTATAGCCAGTATCTCGCCATCAAGGAACTCTTTCTGAAGCATAACTTCGTATCCGAACTCGTCTGAGTCCCATACTTTCTCCTCGAAGGTTTTCTCAGGTGCGTGGTCAATCCACACCGGCGGGTAGATGTATCCACCGGCCCCGACCTCTGGTTCATCACTGCCAGCCTGACCTGTGTCCCCAGCTTCTTCTTGGCTGTCTTCTTCGCTGGTGTCCTCGCCTTCTTCTGAGTCGGTTGTTTCCTCTTCGGAACGAGAGCCGTCTGTATCGAAGTCTGTGACGCTTCCCAGGTTGTATTGTCCGAATGCAGATCCCCAGAGTCTGTGGCCTCCGAGCATGTGATTCTGGAAGGAGGATAGGTCGTTGAAAATCGAGTCCTGGATTTCCTCTATGAACCGTGCGATCAACCCGGCCAAAGAGTCAGCTTTTGTCTTGAACGGCTTTCCTGGTGGACTCCGGCCCATTGGGTGTCGTTCCTGCCATCTATCTTGTCGTGCGATTTCTCCCACCTGATCGACGAACTCGTCTCCCTCGAATGGGCCGTGGACCAGAATCTCCTTGTCCTCCCTGTCGTGATCATGCATGATGACTGAGACCTGTCCTTCTACCTTATCTTCCAACCAGAACACCTCTACTTGACAGGGTTCGGAGGCATCGATATGCATGAGAGCTGCTTCATCATTTCTAACATCCTCTATCCAGTCCTTCCACCAGTCCTCGACATCGTCTCTTCCTGCATCGCTCATTACAGGAATCAAGACACGTACGGGTTGTCAAACTTCCCCGCTATATCGACCGGCCCAATCAACCTGAATGCGACCATCGGTTGTGACCAACTCGCCTGCTGTATGCAACACGGCTTCAATAAACTATCAGCAACTGAGGATTTCAACAGTGACCGTGAGATGTCTATTCCCCAAAGAAAAGGACTCGTCTCGCCCTGTCAAGAGGGGACTGGTATTCATCTCGATCTTCTTGGCTCGGCTCCTGCTCGAACTCGCGTTCTTTAAGCGCTTCCTCCAGTCGGTCTCGTTCAGAGCGGACGGTGGCGAGTTCCGTTCGGAGCTGGTCAACCTCCGCTTCCAGATCCTCGATTCGCTCCGATTTCTCCTCCAGTTCAGACTCGAGACGCTCAACCTTCGCTGTCAACAGCCGGTTCTTTTCGCGAAGATGAGCCCGGTCGAGGTCACCCGCTGGCTCATCGCTTACAGGAGACTCGGCAGGAGACTCCGATTCACCGTCAGCTCCGTCGTCCTCGGGCGTGACTGGGTCTCGGCCGTGGTTCAGGCCCGCGTCTTCGATGGCTGACAACGTCTCGTTGTAGGTTTCGTAGCCGGGGAATCCCTCGTAGGTTCCATCCTCACCCTCGCGATCGACGAACGCGTCTTCGGGACAAACCTCGAGCGCAACAGCCGCTTTTCGAACGGCCCAGAAGGGCATCTGGTCGTAGGTCCCGCCATCGACGCGTTCTGACCCAGCCTCTGGAATCCACACCGGAATGTCGTAGCCGGCGCTCCGCAGTTCGTCGATTGCAGTCCAGTAGTCCTCCCCATCGAGGTCCGCATCGGCGTCGGAGAGGATCCCCGTCGCGAGCGCCATCAGTTTCGCCGGCCCACCGCCGGCGTTCACCTTCGAATCGCCGAAGGTGTTGGCCCGTTCGTCGACGAAGCAGGACTGGCCACTCTCACTGTGGCGCCAGCACGGGTCGAACTGGGGGCGCGGCTGGTTCGGATCCGTATCGTAGGCATCACTCGCGTAGTGGCGGGCGATCTCGGTGATGTCGATGTTCTCGACGGCCTCGTAGACGTCTTCTTTGAAGGGGGTAACAGGGTGGCCTTCGAGGGCCCCATCGAGTTCCTCCAGCCGTTCTTCGCGCCGCTGGAGTGCTGCCTCACGCTGTTGCTGCCGCTTCCGTTCCCGTTCACGCTCCGCTTCCACCCAAGCCTCCAGCGTGGCCTCCCATCCGTCGTGATCCTCGTACAGGTCCGGCCACAGTGTCGCGACCAGCGAGCTGACGCAGTCGGTGTGCTCGACCCGCGTGAGGTCGTTGGCCCAGCTGACTGCCGCCTCGATGAGGGTGTCGTCGACGGTCTCGAACGGACGGAGCTCGTAGCCGACATCGTCGGTCGCGATAGGGGTGACGACGGCATCGTGGTCGGCGTGAATCGAGAGCGGCGGCTTGTACTGGCGGTTCTTATTGTTCACCCAGTCGGGCTGGATCACATCGCCGGCGCCGTCGACGCGCTCGTTCACGCGGGCCTCTGCCTCTTGGAGCCACGCGTTCGAGCGGTCGAGGAATTCGTCGAACACCCGTTCGAGCGCATCCGGATCGTCGCTGAAGAGGTCCGCAATCGGGAGCGTAGCCTCCGGGGCCCCGAAGACGTACGCACCCCCGACGGAGTCCAGCGCATACACCGCGTCACGCGTACCGTAGAGCGTCGCATACTCGTCGATATAGGCGTCGAGCGTTCGCTCGACGAGAACACGCGTCTCGGCATCGAGGTTGCCACGCTGCGGCTTGATGTCGTCGGCGAGGTCGATATCGCCCCAGGCTGGCACTGCCCGAAGATCGGCATAACCTGGGGTTGGGGGTTCATCCTGCCAGACAGTCGTTCCCTCTGTCTCGTCGTAGCGACAGGGTTCCCACCGCTGGAAGGCAGTCGGTGTTTTGTAGGTGGTGACGGCGTAGAGGGTCCGTTCGAGGCGGCCGTGGATCTCGTCGTAGTCACGATCGAGGCGGGCAACCCGCCCACGCTGCGGATACCCCGCTTTGATCGCCTCAACGTCGTCGTGGTCGCGTTTGATGTACCACCCGACGAAGTCGTTCAGGCCGATAGTCGGGTAGTCACTGATAGTCGCCAGAGCCTCGTAGACGGGTTTGGCGCGACGGTAGTGCTCTCGGATGGCTGATTCGGAGAGCGTCATCTCGTGTACTCCTTCACCTCCTGAGCGGGAGCGAAACGACTACGCACTGCCATCGCTCGGTTCCTCTAGCTCGCCGGCGTCGCGCAGCGCAATTCCAACGTAACAGCGTCGCGTCTGGCCGTCCAGCCACTGCTTGTCGCGCTCGAACGCAACGTGGTCACGAAGTGTCTGTGTGAATCGATTTTTCGGCTTCACCTCGTACTCACCGGCTGTTGCATACTGCTCGTAGGCATCGTAGACCTCGGCGACCGCGACGACGCCGTCGTCGACTTCGGTGAGCCGGTCCCTGACGAATGCCTGAATGCCGTACGGATCCGCGTCGCCGTCCTCCTGTGCGTTGGAACCGGCCGAGTTATCCGGGCTCTCGCCTGCCGGGTGGAGCGTCCCGTCCTGAACTGCGTCCACGAGTGCCGGAATCCCGGTGGACGTCTCCGTGTCTGGCGCGTGGATTCCGAGCGTCTGGTCGTCCTCGGTGATCGCGATCGCATACGAGCGCTCCGTGTAGTCAGGGACAGGCAGGTCGGTACCGGGCACAAATGGACGCTTGACAGGCACCCAGTCCGATTCAAACGCTTCGCGTGACTCGTAGGACTCGGGCAGTTCTCCCGGCCTGAAGACGGTGTATGTCTCGCTCTCGGCGTCGTAGCTGTACGTCGCGGGGAACTGGTCTTTCGACGCGGCGTCGAACGAGTCGATCCGGGCGTGCTGGTCTCCGGCACTATCCTCGAGAACGATCGCACCGTCCCGCTCGAACCAGCGGGTGTGGCGACTGCCGCCAGTCGCCGGTCGGACGGCCGTAACCCCATCCGCGGCTCGCGCACCGCCGTTGAATGTGACGTTGTGATTCATTGTATACAGCCGTGTTTCCCCGGATGAGAGCTGATTTCGCGGCTCGCTCAGGATCTTCGCGAGCCGGTCGGCGATCTCGGTAGCCGGTTGATCGTCGTGGTCTGCGACGACGAACAGCGGGATTCGATCCTGTTCTTGGGCTTTCCGGAGGTTCGTGAGCACCTTCGCCGGGCGGACGTGGGTGGTGGTTTCGACTTCGACCTGGAGATCCGAGTCGAGATCCGAATGCGTCGCGATGGCGTCGGGGCGAGACTCCCCGTTCTGATCGAGGACCTCTACGGAGAACCCTGCCGTTGCGAGCGCCCGCTCAACCGTATTGAGGACTGAATCGTGGTGCTCACCCCCGCCGGTCGGTGACGTCGACGTGTCGGCCGTGGCTGCCTGCTCACCCTCGTCTGTGAGTCGACACTGAACTGATGATGCGCCGTCTGGGAGATCGACCTCGATGAGCGAGGATGCTTCTCGCACCTCCGGGAGCGTCTCGTAGCCCTGCGCTTCGATGGTGCCTTCCTCAATCCGAGAGAGTAGTTCCTCGTCGACGTCCTCGACGGATACCCAACCGTTCGTCTCGCGGACGTCGTTCGACAGCTGAACAGCGCGGATCGCACGAGCCATTGCGACTTCTAACGGCAGGTCGTCGGCATTCTCCAGAGCAACGTCAGTCGCCGCGTCACGGCTCTCCACGGTCGTTCCGCCAGCGACCCCGTACTCCTCGCGGGTATGCTCGTGGACGGCCTCCAAGGCGTCTTGGAACCGCTCGTCCTGCGCCCCGGTCAGTGGCTGCTCGCTGTCGGGGTGCCCGGACGGAATCGGAAGCGGTTCGATACTGAACGGGTCGGGGCCGGTTTCGCCGAACTCCGGACTCGGGAGCTGGGCGATCCACTCACCACGCGGGAGCGAACTGATGCGGTTCTTGAACTCGACGGGATCCATCGCCTCGTGTGAAAGCGCTTCGGCGATGTCGGCGTCGACGGCGATCTTCCCGACGAGGGGACTCCCGATGTTGTTCAGAACGTTCAGATAGACTTCGCGGTTGCCCGCCTCCTTCATCTGCTCGGGGAACTGCGTCACGAGTTCGATGGACAACCGGAACTCTCGCCCCTTTTCCAGCAGCGTCGTCAGCGTATCCGAGACGACGACGGAGGACGCCTCGTCGATGAGTAGGTTCGCCACGTAGTCGTCCGGCTTGCGGGCCAGCTCGTCGCCGTCGCGCCGCTTGACGGCGTCGTAGAGTTGCGTCAGAATGACGCCGGTCATCACGCGGGCGGCCTCGTCGCGGAGATCGCCGAGGTCGAAGATGACCACCTTCTCCTCGTCGAGGAGGTCCCGGAAGTCGAACTGCGACTCGGTATTGTTGAAGATTCGCCGAAGATGGGCGTCCTGGGTGATGTAGTCCATCCGGTTGCTCATGCCGCTCACGACGTTCGAGAACGTCGCCGGGTTCGAGCGGAGGTGGCGCTCCAGTTTCTCGGCAACCTGTGGGTCGCTTGCCCGTGGTGCATCCTCCGGAGTGGAGTCCGGGGGGCCGGCGGCGTGGAACTGGGTGACCGCGTGTTCGAGCTGGTCGTGGGTGAAGTAGTTCGTATCCTGGCGGAAGTGTCCGTTTTCGAGGCCGTACTCCTCGTCGTACATCGCCTTGATGAGGTACTTGATGAGCGTCGGCGAGGCGATGGCATCCTCGTACCGCTCCGGCCCCATCACGAGTTTGATGAGCTCCTCGTAGTGGTCGGCCTTGTCCTGAATCGCGTCGACGCGACGAACGCCATCTTCCAGCGCTGGCGTGATATCGAAGAACGCGAAGCCAGGCAGGATGTCGGGCACCGAGAAGTGGAGGACGTTCTCCTCGAGGTCTGCGGTGCCGAAGCGCTTCGCGTGAGCCCGCATATAGTTCTCGGGGAGGTTCCCGCCTTTGGAGTCGATCAGGAACACAGGGCCCGTAGTCTGGTCGTACAAGGAGAGCGCGTCGTTGATCAGCGCGATTGATTTGCCGGCGCCGCTCTTCGCGAACCGACCGACGTGGAACGGCAGTAGATGCGGTGGAATCCGCATCGCCTCCGGCGTGGGCGTGCCGTCTTCCCCGAGACCGCGGCCAATAGCCATCCCGGCGTCCGTGAACGCATCCATATGGTCCTGCGCCGGGAGCGGCAGAGGCGTACGGCTCTCGGGCTCGGCGTCGGACCCCCGACCACCCTCGGTCGTGAGATCGGTCGCCGGCGGGACGACAACGAAGTTCGCGAGTTCAGCTGGCCCGAGGACGAGGTCGGGGCGGGTCTTCCGCCAGTCACTCTTCGTCATCAGGCTGGCGTTGAACACGCGGTTGGCGTGCTTCTTGGCCCGCCGTTTCTTTCGGAGTCCACGTCGGACACGCTTCGGTCGCACCCGATAGTGTGGCCCGTTCAGGTGGTCGAACACCGATCCGATGTCATCGAGACGGTGGCCGACGCGCTCTTGCTGTCGGTCGGAGGTCACCAGCGAGAGCGCCCGCAAATTCACGGTGAACGTCTGCTGTGGCTCTTTTTCGTCGATGGACTCGACACGTTCCCGGCCTCCGATGTCAAGATACCGGCGCTGCCGACCGGTGTTCGAGGGGCTGTGCGGGTCGTGCTCCGTATTTCCGAGAAGCTCTCCCGTGAACCAGTCGACAATCCTGTCCTCGCCTTCTCGGAGCTTCCGTTGGCGCTCCCGTGCCTCGTGCGTCCAGTCCGGCTTCCGCTGGAAGAGTACCTGAAACGCGATCGGATGTTCGGCACGGGTTAGCTGGTCGATGAGGGACGCGAGCGGGGCCCTCGCGTGGTCGTCGTCCTCGTCTTCCGTGTTCGTAAATTGGGGCAACGTCGTCATCCAGTCCTCACGACGGGTAGCCTGCCCGTGCCAGGTGATTCCGAGCGGTGTCGTGTCGTCGACGCTCAGCTGCGTCTGCCTCGACTGATGATCGACGTAGTGCTCAGAGTCGGCCGGGTCACTCACCGGAGGTTCGTCACTCGATTCGGTTCCGAACAGTAATTCGGCGTCGTCTACCGACGTGGAGTCTTCCGAGATCATATTCCCACCGTCACCGACCGGCTCCTGCCTCGTCGCGTCGAAGGGCGTTGCGGGCTCAGAGTGGGGGTTCGAGTCACCGTGGGGTTCCTCAGAGGCCCCTGTATTCATCTCGATGCGGTCGTTGCTCCTCGTACTACTGTCGTGAGCCGGCTCTGCTGGCGACGGGAGCAGCTTCGCCTCCAAGTCAAGCGTCACCCGCTCGAACGTCACGGTCGGTGGATACAGCGTCCGGAGACGCTCCTCGAGGGCATCCATCCGGCGGTCGGCCCCATAGTAGAACTCGACCGGCTCGTCTGCCCCCTCGCTCACCGCGAGGAACTCGAATACTGGCGGTGGATCGTCGAATGGCCCGATACCCGCGAGAAGCCCGTCGTTGCCGGCGTCGAGGCCGTGAAGGCCGGCCAGCTGCCGGACCACGGTCTCCGGCGCGAGGTCACTCCGGGACGGCGTGATCCGGATGTACTCGTCGCCGCTATCCGCAGCCGAGGGGTCTGATGAACGCTGGTCAGTCATCCTCCTGTGAACCAGTACTGGGTGGGTCGCCGCCGTCGGCCCGAGCGCCGGCGGGTCGACTGTCCGGACTCGTCACGCTCGCACTCGACTCGGGCTCGAGCTCGGCCACGTCCGCAGCGCCGCCGTCGATGACGTGGGCCTCGTAGTCACTTGCCCGAATCCGTAGTGGGAACCAGCCCTCCTGGTCGATACCGACGAGCGCCTCCGAGTAGCCGTCCTCGTCCTCGCCGGCCTTCGCGGAGGTGACCCAGTTCACCTGTCGCTCGCTGAGGTCGAACCACTTGGCGATCTTCTCTTTCTCCTCGTTGACGCGGTGGAGGACGGTCAGCGAACAGAGGTTCGCGATGGTCCGCGCCTCCGGCGTCAGCGCGAATTCACCCCCCGTTTGCGTGATGAATTCGAGGCTCAGATCGAAGTGGCGGCTGTGCCGGACAGCCGTCTCCAGGAAGTCCAGGGAGACGGCGTCGTTCATCAGGTAATGCGCCTCGTCGATACAGAAGACGACGCGCTTGTCGGTCTGCTTGACCCGCTCGTAGACACTGTTGAACAGCACCTGCATCATTAGGCTGGTCTCCGCTCGGCCGCGGGTGCCCTCCTCCTGATGGAGATCGAGGTAGATGACCTTCGAATCGAGGTCGAACTCGGAAGGCCGTGCCAGATTCTCGAGTTCACCGCCCTCGCGGAACGACGGCCGGAGGTCCTTGAGCAACGACTGGGCATCAGACTGGACGGCCTCCTGCTCTCCGTCAGTGACGTAGCCGTACTCCTCGGGGTCCTCCACCATCTCCTCGAGGACCGTAATGACGTCGTGGATGGTGGGCGAGTCTCGGGTATGCGTCTCCGGGTCACGGGTGATCCCGCGCTTCTCGTAGGCTTCCTGGACGGCCCGCCGGAGCGTCTGGTTGCGCTCGCCGAGTGGGTGGTCTGCGACGTGCTCGAAGAAGGTCGCGAAGAAGGTCATCACCCAGTTGATTTGCTCGCCCCACGGGTCGAGATCGTCGACCTCTTGGAGGACGTGGTCGGGCGTCGGTTTGATCTCCAGCGGGTTCAGGCCCCGCCGCCCACCGACCGTGATACGCTCGCCATCGAGCGCCTCGTTGACGCCAGCGAACCCCCGCATCGGGTCGAGCATAATGATGACCGTATCCTCGTCGAACATTGCTCGCCGCACCAGCCGGAGCTTCGTCGCGAAGGATTTGCCTGCGCCGAGCCGACCGATAACCATCATACAGTAGCCGGTTTGCCGCTTGAACCGGTCGAGAATGAGCGGGCTCGAATTCAGCGCGTACGTTCCGTACTCGATACCGGGTTCCGCAAACGCACCGGAAACGAAGGGGAACATCGCGCCGACAGCCCCGCCGAGCATCGGCGTCTTGCTGTCGAGAGTTTCGTTGAACTGATCGAGGGCGATCGGGCTTGCTGACGTGAAGGTCTTCAGCTGGGACCATCGGGGCGTCACTGGGGTCAGATTCGCGGGGGCCTGCCGAGCCGTCGTCGACACCGACTCAGCGTCGATGTTGTCACGCTCGTCGCTCCTGACCGTGAGATACATCGAGACGTCGAACGCCTGCATCGTCGTGTTCCGGAGGACGTCGTACATCTCTTGGTGGTCCTCGAGGTCTTTCTCGACGCCTCGCGCACTCGCCCGATGTTTCTCGGTCAGATACTCGTAGTCGGCTTCGAGATCCTCGATCTTGTTCTCCAGCGAATCCAGCGTCTCCCGCGTATCGCGGGGGTCGATGTGGATACTGACATCCGTCTGCTGGGTCTCTGCTGCGGCGTACAACTTCTCGAGGAAGCCATCCATCGGCGCGTCGGGGTATTCGCCAACCCACAGACTCTGTGCCCACTGGTGGTCCGTCCTGAGGGCGCTGGGCGTGCGCTCGATACTCGACGGCGTAACGACGGTCTGGTGGATTTCGGGGATGCCATCGACACCCTCACCGTCGGCCTCGTAGTCGACGGTGAGCTGTGATTCGGCATCATCCGGCTCCTGCTCGTCGGGAGCTTCTTCCGCGGTCGTCTCGTCGTCAGTTTCCGAACTATTCGAGCCGGTGAAGGGGAGCAGTTTTCCAATCATGACTTGGTGATGACTGGGGACGTGCGGAGCACCTGTTCGGGGTCGCCGTACTCGATCTCCGTGCCTGTCCAGTATTCCGCGACCAGGCGGGTGAGTTCGGCCGCATCGACGCGGCGGGTGTCACACCCCTCGATCCCGCGAAGGCCGCGCTCGACCCGCCGGCGCCGCTCGTCCAGTTCCTCGAGCATCGCGGCTCGCTCTTCCTCCTCCGGCGGCGCCGTGACAATCTGGACGAGGATTCCCAGCACGGGTATCCCAGCAAGCTTTTCGAGGAGGCTGGCCCGTTCGTACCGGACCTCCTCCGGCCGAACCGGGAGCAGGACGTAGTGGTCGCGAATGGTCATCTGGCGCTGCGCCAGCTCCCGGTCGTACCAGTCGACGTAGTGCTCGATGAGAGCCTGGAGTTTCTCGTTGGATTTGACATCCGGATCGCTCAGGCGATCCTCGTACCGTCCGACGTACTCGTCGGCCGGGAACGACTGCGTCGTCGAATAGATCTGAATCGGGAACTCGACAGTCGTATTGATGAAGTCCTGGAAGGCCTCCGTCTTCTGAGCCCACTCCTCGTCGGTCGCGAGCGCCATCGTTGGCGGCGACACCTGGACCGCCCCGACGAGAGCCCGATCTGTCCGCTCGATCGCGTCGTGGCGCGGGTAGACGCGCTCGACGTGGGTGTACTCTTTCGCCTCCTCGTGGGCGATCTCTGTCTCGCTACGGTGGAAGTTCACGAACAGGCCGAGCCAGTCGAGACTGTTGGTGTAGCCGGGGGTGAGATAGACGAACAGCCCGCCGAAGGCAATCGCAATCGCCGCGAGGGGGATCGTGAGGGCAGACACCGGAATGCCGCGAACGCTGAGTGACGGAGGGATGACGACCTGCGTCACTAGGACCACCAGGACGCCGGGGAGCCCGGCGACGGCGAGGTCCGTCAGCGAGTACTTTCCGAGGAACTGGGTGTCGGTACCGAGCGACTTCGGAATGCGTTTCGCGGGGTCTGTTGCGGAGCTCATAGTTTACTGAATGTATCGGGGAGGATCGTCTCTCGACTCGCGATTCCGGCCCTGGGACTGCGGGTCACGAAAAGCGTCGTCACGCTCGAACTCTTCGCTCCCCTCGTTGCCGCTACCATCCTCACCAGAGCCGGCAGTGGCGGTAGACCCGCCACCGCCGCCACCGGAGCCGCCTCGGCCGCCGTCCTCACCACCGTCGGTAATCGCGTCGCGAAGACGGGAGCCAGTCGTGTTGAGGCGTTGGCCGGTTGCGTGCGCTCTGGAGTCACCAGAGTCCAGTACGTACTGTCCGCCGCTCTTGACAGCCGGCTCGTCGCGCACTCCCCGGACGAAGTTCTTCCCACCCTGTGTCGCCGACTGTATCCGTTGCCGACCTCTCGACAGCCGTCCACGAGCCTTCTGGGCCGAGACGTGCCGGGCTGCCCGATCAGCGATGAAGAACAGGGCCCCTGCCTGCCAGAAGAGGATGAACGGCGACGCCACGGCAACCAGCGGAATGATGAGTGCCGTCAGCCACGCGCCGAATTCACCGGCAGAAAGGCCGAAACTCGTCCCAAGGATATCCCCGAGACGGAACAGCAGGGCGACAGGGACGGTCATGAACAAGAAAGGAACGTAGAACCCGGCCAGCTTCTTCATAAACTTCGAAACCAGCGAAAACGGACCCACGCCGGGAATCCAGAAAACGATGAGCAACGGCATGAGGAACACGAATAGATAGAGCGCCAGCTGCCTCGCGAGATAGATGAGGCCGATCAGCACGAACAGGATGAAATTCGTCGATAGAGCAACGACTGTACCGAGGACCCCCATCCCGGTGAATGACAGCGTCTGGAATAGGGAGATCTCCGACACAGATGGGACGAGGAAGCCCGCCAGAGCGTCCATAAATCGCATCGATAAAGCGGCAATCCACCACCAAGATAGAATCCCGAGGAGACCAGCGAAAGCGCGCTTTTTCAGCTTCGACCGATGGTAGCCGTTGAACAGGTGGCTGGTGGACTCGAAGAAGATGACAAGACCGATTGAGAGTCCGTACAGTGAGAGCGTAAGCGGGAGGATCATCTGCCAGTAGTACTCGTAAATCCCTGGCCAAGCACCGTTGGTCGGTTGACTAAACACAGCATCCGGATGGGGAGTTCCAACGACAACTCGCAGAACGGCGTCTCCGTGGCTTTCTATAACCGACTCGATGGGGCTGAAAAGGATCTCAAGCAGCTCCTGAATAGCATCGATGATTATATCGCCGAGAGCACCACCGTCACCGCTATCGTCACTTTGCGCTAACGCTGGGGAAGTCCCAGTAAGCAGTATTCCTGTGAGGACGAACGCACCCCGAAGAACTCGTCTCGAGATACTACGCATTCTGCTCACCTCCCTCCACTAATTCGATCTGGACCTCTCTGCAGGGATGTTGAATGGCCCCCTGATCATCGACGTGATACCCGCCAGAGAGCTGGGCTCGAATGGGTTGCTCAATATCGCCGTGCGGGGTCTGAACGACGACTGTCAGTTCTGCAGTATCTCCTTCACAAGAGACATCATCGTTGTCATCAATAACCAGAACTCCACGCTGTTTCAGGAAGGCCCGTTGCGTCTCCGGACTCAGGAACTCCCTGTCGGAATCTTCGGGTTGCTCGAACGTCGTATCTGCAACACCGTCGATAACCTGTGGAGCGTTGCGGTATGGAGCGTTCTGGAAGCCGATATTGTACACCCACGTTGGCCCAGTTCCGACGTTCTCGACGGTCACAAACAGCCGGCCAATGCTGTACCCGTCGTCCTCGTCGAACTCAGGCTCCACATCAACGACCTGGATTTCTGGCTGTAGCTCAACAGTCATCGACTCGGAAGATTCGCCAATAACGGCGACCAGATCGTATTCGCCGGCCGAGTACGAGCCTCCGGTCTTAAAAACGATCTGCATCTCCACCTGCGTCGCACCCTCCGCGACGGTGGCCTGTTCAAACGTGCTTCCGTCGGGGGCGATCAGATTGAGACGATCGACATCGTGATCCTCAGCTAAGTTCACGACGAGGCTGGGGCCTGCGAAATCGACTCCCTCGAAGACGGAGTCTGCGGACGGGGACGACGACCCTGTCGTCGAATCCGTCCCACCGCCGGGGCTGTCCGTCCCCGAACACCCGGCGACCCCGGATAGGAGCGCGGTACCAGACCAGGCTAAGAGACGGCGTCGGCTAATGCACTGCTCCAACTCTCGGTCATTGGGTGTAGGATTGTCTCTGGGCATCATAGTGACCTCCATGGGGGCCAAATCCGCCAGCCAGTGATCCGGTCGACGAAGAACACCGCTAGGAGAAACAACGAGACTGGGACGCCGATTCGGAACAGCGTCGACACCAGCTGGAGCACTGAACCTTGCAGCAGGACGGTATCCGAGTCGCCTGTATAGCCCGGTGGGTTGAGCCACCAGCGACCGGGCTCGTATCGCGCCGACACACCGCCAGGGGGCCGCTCAATCGTCGCCGTGACGGTTCCGTTGCCGGTCGTGTTCAATCGCTGCCCGTTGACGACGACGTATCCATCCCGCTCGTCGGTGTTGATCGGTGCGCCCGTATTCGCGTTCTGAAGGGTTACCTGGATGGTGACCCTGTCTTCGGTCTGGTTCACCGCCTCCAAGGTGAGATTGCTCTCGTAGATCTCGATTCGAGCGAACTCATCTGCAGGCCGTTCTGCCTCGACACCTCTGACGAGACCCCACGCACGGACGGTCTCGGGCTGGTCGTCGGCCGTGGACCGCGTCGCGATGCCGTAGCTGGCAGTGTACGACTCCGTGAGGACGTCCAAGTGAACGTTCGACGGGAGTGTCGGCGGGGACGTCGACGTGCCATACACGTCCAGTATCGTCACGTTTCGCCGGGGCGACGGCGTTGGCCCCGTCTCGATTGGGTAGGCGTTCACCTGGAGTGGGTGGAGGGGCGAGTGAGCGGTCCGCTGGCCATCGTCAGAGCTGTAGACCAGCGTATCCCAGTCCTTGTCCCGGGCCGAGTAGAACCGCCAGACACCTCTGACATCACCATCGGGTAGCTGGTAGCCAAGCCACGGCTGGTTCTTGTAAACAACGAGGCCGAGGTCGCCGTTCGGATACTCGGCGATGAATCCGGAGACGGCGAGGTCGTACTTCACGACCTCGATGGAATCGGTCACCGTGACGTTCTCGGTCGGGTATGAAACGGAGCTCTCCCAGTTTGTGCAGTCACCCTCGTCGTTGTGAGCGGTACAGACTTCGACCTCCTTCCGAAGCCGGACCGAGATATTCGCCTGGAGCGTGAGCTGGTGTCCCTCACCGGCGTATCCATCCAAGGAGTATGACAGCGCCGGCGTGTGGGAACCACCAGCCGTCGTCTCCTCATCGCCGTCGACGAGGAGTTTTGTCTCCTCGATCTGGTGGCTCTCGAGACTCCAGTAAACGCGACGATCACCCGAGGTATCGTCTGGCGGCACCGCCACACGGTAGTCGACGGTACCGCGAAGCATCCCCTCAGGAGCAACGTAGAGCGGCTGTCTCGACGGCGACAGGCGCGCTCGCGTGGATGGCTGGACGGCAAACACCTCAGTATACGCCTCTTTGACGAACTGACCGCCGGAGAGGTCAGCATCGGGCGGGTGGATCGACACGGAGCTGTTCGTCGCCGGGAACTCCTGGTGGTCGCCCCGGTTCCATCGCTCGACCGCCCGCGGTGGCGAATCGAACGGAACATCGGTCCCCTCGCCGAGCTGCTCGACCGCCGACCCGTTACTCAGATTCGCGCCGTCGGTCGCGCCGTCCTGATCCCCCGACCACAGTTTGTGAAAGGTCTCCTCCGGGACGCCGTGGTCGGTGCTGTTCGGAGGGTGGGCGCCCGCTGGAACGGCGGCTGTCGATGCGACGAGGACGGCGGACATGACGAGTGCGAATCCTGTTGCGTAATTAGAATCCACAACTCGTGCCACCGACCACGATGTTGTTCAGGATGAACTGGACGATCTCCGTTCCGAGCGGCGCGACGATCACGCCCCAAAGCAGGCCCTGATTCCGGACTGACTTCATCTCCTTCTTCCAGTCCGACCGGCGGGTGAACGGGATCGCTACCGTCGCACCGAGAGCGAGGACGCCGCCGATGAGCGGCCCGCCGAACTGGATGATGGTGAAGATGTTCTGGATGGTGTCGGCCATGTTGGAATCACAGAAGGCGCTGCCAGGATCCGACTGCGCAGCCGCCGTTCCCACGAACAGGATCAGCGGGAGCAGCGCCAGCAGGATCGGGCCGATGGACCTGTGTATGATCCGAATGACGGACGTCGATTCCTCAGTATTCGCCGGCGTCGCACCGGAGGGGACCTTAGCACACATCGTGTGTGAGAAAGGAGTGATTAACCAAAAGAAGTCAGAAAATTTGGATGAATTTGGAGTTCTTCAAAGTTCTCCAAGTTCTCTAGAGAAGTTCCCATTCTGCGGGGATATATGCGACCACATAGCCTGAGTCGAACCAATGTCAGACGCCGATACAGCATCCAGCACTGGTAGCACCGGCTCCGATGTCGACGACGATGTCGCCCGGATCAATATGCGAATCCCGCAAGGGAAATACGAGTGGTTACAGGAGGAGCTCGACTCCTTCACGAGCGATACAGCGCGATTCCAGTATCTCATCCAGTTTTACTCCGATCATAAGGAAGACGACGCCGACTGCTGACCGACCGCACTCGACGGGGCGACTTAGATCTGCAGTGGAGCGACGATGAGAAGCGGGCAATCCTCGCCCTCGAAATAGTACTGCTTTACCGTCGTTGCGTCGTCGAACTCGTCTGCATCCTCGGGAAGGGTAATGGTCCGGGCACTGCTGTGTTCGTGGATCGAGTAGATGCCGAGTTCGGAGAGGTCCTCGCACTCGGCGGGATCCAGTTCTCTACTGACCGCCTCTAACCACGCTTCAACTGACCCGGAGGAGCGCTCGTCCGAGTCAGCTTCTGAGGGGTTACCGCGGGGACTTGCTTGTGCCATGTTACATTTGCACATACTTGCGCCATATCTACTAAATATTGACGGCCAACGTATTTCTTCAATTCAGGCTACATAACCAATGAAACGGGTGTCTGACGCTAATCGAATACAAGTCAAGAACGACTATTGCGCCGCTTCGAGGCAGGCTTGGAGATCGCTACCCGTTGGGAAAATCAGGATGATGAGAGGAACGGCTACAAACGACCACCCAACAGGATCCAGCTGGGGAAGTGGATACTTCGAGAGATAGCCGGCGATACCAACCATCACGAGGGGCGTATAGAGAAGGGTAGGAGCAACGGAACCGACCCGGATTGCGAGTGTCGGAGCAGTCGACTCGTAGACAGCGTCGACATAGGGACCTCGGCGATTCACGCCAAACGAAACCGAGTCCGCGTAGAGACTATGGACTGCGTAGTGCGCCGACTCATGAAGCACCCAGGCGACGCCACAGGCCACCAGATAGACACCGAACACCAGGACCGTCTCGTGTAGCATCGTGACTTAGTCCCGCACGTTTCGAAATGGACGAACCTCGTAGTTAAGCCTGCAGGCTGGATCGGAGCGGGCACAGTCTTAACCAACAATACACCGCCTTTCCGGTGGAGCGTTGGTTAAGCTTTGACTGCTTGTTGAGTGTCGTGCCGATCACTCGATTTCGATAACCTCGCCGTCCCCGTCTTGGAGCCGTTCCCGGATTTCGGCCAGGAGTTCCTGCCCATCGTCGTAGAGATCGTGACCTTCTTCGAGCGACACCTCGTCCGCATCGAGCCGGTCGATGATCTCCTCAACACGGTCCATCCGCCGTTTGATGTCGGTGTCCTTCGGCATTTTCAGATCACTCCCAACCAGAGGGCGGTGATGAGCAACAACAGCAGGAGGAGGACAGCAATTGCGGCCTTGTAGTAGACCGGTGGAAGGCCCTCTGGAGCGGTCGCTTCCTCGACTGCCTCAGCCAGTTCCTGTTCGTGTTCGTGCTCCTGCTCGAAGGTTTCGTAGGCAGCCTCGAGCTGTTGCTCCAACGGTTCGATCTCGCTAGCGAGGAAGTCATTCCGAGACTTCGCGATGTACTCGCCGGCGGCCGTTGGGGTGATCGCAGCCATATCCGCCACCCGATCCGCAATCAGCCGGTCGTCAGTATGACCGATAGCGGTCACAATCGGCGTGTTGGCGGTGAAGATCGCTTCTGCCACTCGCTCGGTGTTGAACGCCTGAAGGTTCGAATCGCTCCCGCCACCACGGCCTACAATGATCGCGTCGACGTCCTCCGAGCGGTCGAGATGGTGAATCCCGTTCGCGATGGATGTCGGTGCCTCTGACCCCTGGACGGCTGCATTCTTCACCAAGATGTCGACGGTGGGATCCTGCTCGTGGATCGCGCTCTGGATGTCGTAGCGAGCGTCGCCCCGGAGTGAGGTTACGACACCGACCCGCTCCGGGAACGCCGGCGGGCGCTGTTTCTGCTCGTCGTCGAACCAGCCACGCTCTTCAAGTTCGCTTCGCAGTCGTTCGACGGCAGCTGCCTGGTCGCCGTCGCCGACGACGATCACCTCCCACGGCTTGAGGTCGATTTTCCCACCTTCAGTCCAGTAGTCGATATCGCCTTCGAGGATGACCTCGGTCCCGTCTTCGAGGTCAGCATCCATCTTCCGATAGCGGTTCGCCCAGATCATACATGGCAGCTCGGCGTCGCCGTCAGTGAGGGTGAAATAGAGCGCCGTACTGTTCTGATGAAGGTCCGTAACCTCGCCAATACAGCGGACACCGTCGAGGGCAGGCGCGTCCTCAACGACTGATGCGATCCGGTCGTTCAGCTGTGACACGCTAAGAACTTCTCCTGCCTCAGGCTCGACCGCCTGACCTTCTGTATCCGGTGCCTCCGCCATACACGTCTGGTAACTTTTGGACAAGAACCTCAAAAAGCTACGTCCGAAAGACGGACCTGCTGTGATACCCCGGTCTACAGATCGCGAGGCTGGACCGTCTTCCGGTCGTTGGCCTCAGCACGCTCCGCAGCGTCGTCGAGCAGTTCGGCGACCTCCCCGTTGAGGGCATCGTAAAAATCCGCCGAGACGTTGTGATCCGAGAGTGCGTCCTTCACCGCTGCTTTGACGATTAGGTCAGACATTCCATCGCGGAGTTCTCCAGTCCACTATATAAATGTTCGAAGATAATACGCAGAAATGCAGCCTTGTAAGGCCAAATATTGGTCTCCGAACACCAGAGAGCCTCAGCGAGCTGATTGTGCATCAGTCGGTGGTGCTACTCCAGGCAGGTCTGGAAGGGACAGATCGACGCGCCGGAGCAACTGCGCGTTAATCGCCACTATTACCGTACTCAACGACATCAGTAACGCACCGACTGCAGGCGACAGTAGAATCCCAATCGGAGCAAGAACGCCCGCTGCTAACGGAATCGCGAACACGTTGTAGCCGGCGGCCCAGACGATGTTCTCCTGCATCTTCCGGTAGCTCGCCTTGCTCAATTTCACGAGTCGCACCACGTCCATCGGATTGTTCTGCACGAGGATGACATCCGCTGACTGGACGGCGACATCGGTGCCGCTCCCGATGGCGATCCCCACATCGGCCCGCGTCAGTGCCGGTGCATCGTTGACGCCGTCACCGACCATTCCCACGAGTTTACCCTGCTCTTGGAGTTCCTGCACTTTCTCGTCCTTGTCTTCGGGGAGGACCTCCGCAAACACCGTATCGATGCGCAGTTCGTCGGCGACGGCGGTGGCGACATCCTGGGAGTCACCCGTCAACATCGCTACCTCGATGCCCAGATCGTGGAGGGCGTCGACGACACGGAAACTTTCCTCGCGAATCACGTCGGCCATCACGAAGGCAGCAATCAACTCTCCTTCGCGAACGAGATACACCAGGTCTGAGCGTTCTGTCCGGCCTCGTCAGCGAAGCGCTGGAGGTGGGCAGGGACCTCTCTGTCAAGTTGGGTCAACAGGTTCGGCCCACCGACGTAGACCTCGTTTCCGTCGACATCCGCACGTACACCTCGGCCTTTGATTGCTTCGAAGTCAGTCGCATCAGGCGAGGTTAGCCCACGCTCATCGGCGGCCTCGCGGATAGCTCGCGCGATCATGTGTTCGGAGTCGCTCTCGACAGCTGCCGCGAGAGCGAGTGCGTCATCCTCGTCGACGCCGTTGACGGTTGCCATGTCCACGACGCCGTGTTCGCCTTCGGTGAGCGTCCCGGTCTTGTCGAAGATGATGGCGTCCAGATTCCGTGCGTCCTCCATCGCGATCCGGTCGCGAACGAGCATCCCGTTGCGTGCCGCGAGTGACGTATTGATCGCGACTACGAGGGGGATGGCGAGTCCGAGTGCGTGTGGGCAAGCGATGACGAGTACCGTGACGACACGCTCGATGACGGTCGCGTCGAACGAGACCGCGATCGTCCACGCGATGGCCGTCACGACTGCCGCCCCGAGCGCGACGTAGAACAGCCAGCCGGCCGCGCGGTCGGCCAGCACCTGTGTCTTGGACTTGCTCTGCTGGGCTTCCTCGACGAGGCGCATGATGCCCGCGAGCGTTGTCTCCTCGCCCGTCGCACCGACACGCACGCGGAGACTCCCGTCGCCGTTGATGGTGCCGCCAATGACCTCGTCACCGGGTTCCTTCGAGACCGGCTTCGACTCGCCCGTGATCATCGACTCCTCGACGTCCGAATCCCCTTCCTCGACGATACCGTCAGCAGGGACGCTCGCGCCCGGCCGGACGAGTATGAGGTCGCCCTCAGAGAGTTCGCTGACAGGGACTTCCTCGGTGTCACCAGACTCGGTGATGCGCTCGGCAGTATCGGGCATCAACTTCGCCAGCTCGTCGACTGCGCTCGAGGCACGCCGCACCGACCGCATCTCGATCCAGTGCCCGAGTAGCATGATGTCGATCAGCGTGACGAGCTCCCAGAAGAACGCCGACTGCGTCGGGAAGACCACGCTCGCAAGGCTGTAGACGAATGCGACGGTGATCGCCATAGAGATGAGCGTCATCATCCCCGGCGACCGGTCTTTTAGCTCCGGGACCGCCATCTGGAGGAACGGAATCCCACCGTACGCGAAGACGATGACCGCAAAGACGGGATTGATCCATTCGCTCCCCGGGAATGCGGGGACAGAGAACCCAAGCCACTCCTGCAACGTTTCGCTGTACAGGAGGACAGGAATCGACAGGAGTGTCGAGACAAAAAAGCGCCGCCGGAACATCTGCTCGTGACCTTCGTGCATCCCAGCATGACCCTCACCGTGCCCCTCGTGGGAACCGTGGTCGTGTCCTTCGCTCTCGTGTCCGGCGTGCTCGTTCTGCTCGTCGGGCGCTGTCTCACTCTCCCCAGTGGAGTGAGCCTCCTCTTCCAGTAGCTCCTGTTCTACCCGGTGTTCGTCAGACTCGACGGCTGCTTCATCGTGCTCGCCGTGTCCGTGCTGGTGACTACCAGTGTCCTGTTGCTCTTCCTCTCCGGGGGAGTTCTCATTTGTATCTTTGTGGTCGTCCATAGGTCATATGCTCTTTAGAGGTGGATTCGCTGGCTTCCTGAATCTTCGCCCCCTGAAATCGTACAACAGGACCATCGTTGGCAAACTCCAAAGACAACTGTACGTTGTCGTCTCGAAACGTTCCGTGCTATCCGCAGATCGCGATACTCAGGCGTGAGCGGTGTATCCTGCCTCTTCGACGGCCTTCACGAGGGTCGTGATCGTTGCCTCACCATCGATGCTCGCCTGTTTGCTCTCCCTGTCGACGGTTACATCAGTCACGCCGGCGATCTCTTGGAGCGCCTCTTCGACCGTCTGCTCACAGTGACCGCACGACATTCCTTCCACAGTGATGGTCGTCGTCATACAGGGATACATACGGCGCCCTCTCTTTAGCGGATTTCCCCTTTGATAGCACGGGTATTCCATAGGGAGAATTTTGGATTCGAAGTTTCAGCCACAGCCATAGCGAAACCGCCCTCATGTTTTCCATCTGTGACCGCAGGGATTTCCAGCTGAGGTATGGGACATTCAGCCGCCCATCAGTGGTCGTGGCCCTCCATTACCATCGGGTGACCAGTAGCGTATTCGTCGGGATCTTCTTCGAAGGTCTTCTTGCAGGTCTGCGAGCAGAAGTAGTACGTTTCTCCGTCGTGCGTCGCCGATGGCTCGCTGTCGTCGGTTCGCATGCCACAGACGGGGTCGCGGTACTGGCCGGGTGCGCCGAGGCCGCGACGATAGACATACAGGAGGAACCCGGAGAGCGCAAAGGCGATGAGGTTGAGGTAGAACGTGTAGTTGAGCTCAAAGTACGTTTGCTCGGTTGCCGTCTCGCCACCTGCCAGATCTGGGACGATGCCGAGGGCGTCGAACAGCAGTTCCATGAGGAAGCCGGTGAACGCCATCGTAACGAAGAAGACGCCGAGGATGTACAGCATCACCTTCCAGCCGTAGTATTTCCGGTAGACGTTCAGAACGGGAATCGTGATGAGGTCGGCGTAGACGAATGCGATGACCCCCGCGAAGCTGATGCCACCACCCCATAGCGCGACGGCGAACGGGACGTTGCCCATACTGCCGACGAAGCTGATGACGGCGATGGCAACCCCCATAATCGCGTTCTCGGCAGTCACGAGCAGGCCGTCACCCTGGATGAACAGGGTGTTCCAGACCCACTGGGGGACGAAGACAATGACGAACCCGGAGATCAGAAAGCCCGCGATGACGTCCTTGTAAATCATCGACCACTCCTTGCGGTACTGATTCCCGACCTTGTACCAACCGCCCCACGATAGTAGTTCCTCGCACCAGCCACCGCCGCTGGACGTCTCCTGTAGGTACGTCTCCATACACCCCTCCGAGCAGAACTCCAGGGTCTCGCCGCCGTCAGTCGTGAGTGTGTACTCGTCTTTCCCCTCCATTCCACAGGTCGGGTCTTCGGTGATCCCGGATTCCTGATCGCGCTTGTTGAGGGTCTCCCGGACGTCGTCGAATAGGGTCTTGGGGAGCGTGAGGTGGACGATGACGGCCATCACGGCGATGAGGATGAGCCCGCCCAGCAGTTCGGCCAGCAGGAACTCCCACCCTAGCAGGATGAGGATCATCAACCCAAGTTCAACGATGAGGTTCGTCGACGCGAACATAAACGCGAGAAAATTGACCGCGTGCGCCCCCTTCTTGAACAGGCCCTTCCCGATGGCGACAGCACCGAAACTGCAGCCACTACTGGCCGCGCCGAACGCAGTCGCCTTGGTGAGTCCGCTCAGATCTCCGTCGCCCAGAACCTGTGCCATTCGCTCCTTGGAGACATAGACTTGGACCAGACTCGTGATCGTGAGGCCCATGATGATCGCCCACGCCGCCGTCCACAGGAAGCCCACACCGATACGTAGAGCTTCAAGGATGCCATCAATCATCGTCGCCACCATAGATGTCATTTCGAAGGGATCATCCATTGCAGTTTTCCTTCAGAAAGTTCGGGTCAGAGACGTGGTAAGCTGGAATTCAAAAGAATGGCGGTGGGTAGAAAGCGAAGGTGAAAGGCACAACCGCATTGAATAGTTAGCGCGTAGTATTACCTGAGACCTAAACTCACGGAGGTTTCACAATATGCCGACAAATTCAGACGATACGCGACTTGTTACGCTCCTCCTCGTTATCGTCGGCGCCGTATTCATTTTCCCGTTGTTCTTCATGGGCTTCGGAATGATGGGATTCGGTCCGATGATGGGCGGGATGTGGGGCGGTCACATGTGGGGTGACGGAACGATGCCTGGCTGGATGTTCGTCGTCGGCATCGTGATGCAGCTCCTGTTACTCGCCGCCCTCGTCGGTGGTGGGTACCTCATCTATCGCGCGATTACGAGGGATGCAAGTGACACAGACCCAGCACTCGAAGAGCTTCGGCTTGCCTACGCCCGCGGAGAGCTGACCGACGAGGAATACGAACAACGCCGAGAGGCGCTCGAACGGGATACTTAGGAGGGAACAGGCAGGAGCAAATTATAAACTTAGCTTGGTCTAATTCTCTTCTAATGCTGAGCGCGATTATGGAGGATTATCTCAAGGCGATCTATTATCTCCAGAACGAAACGGGTGACCGGGTGGGAACCTCGGCTCTTGCTGAGTATATGAACGTAGAGCAACCGACGGTTACCAGTATGATGAAAAAGTTGGCAGAACGTGATTTCGTGCAGTACGAACCCTATCAGGGGGTCAAGCTCACCGACACTGGAATTCCGATTGCTCTCGAAATCATTCGCCACCACCGACTCTTAGAACGATATCTGGCGGATCACCTCGAGTATGACTGGGCAGAGGTACACGACGAAGCGGATCGCCTCGAACACCATATCAGCAGTCAACTCGCCGATCGGATTGAAGAGCAGCTGGGAGATCCAGCGGTTGACCCGCATGGCGACCCGATTCCCACGGCGGATCTGAACGTTTCAGCTCAACAATCTGGTGAAACACTCGCTGACCATCAAGAGGGCGACAGCGTTCGAATCGAACGAGTACCGGACAGAGATCCGGCTCTACTTCGGTATCTGTCCGACCATGGGATTCACCCCGGAACTGTAGTCGAGGTTGTCGAGACCACTTCGTTTGGAATGGTCACACTCGACCCTGATAGTGGCGACCAGCCAGTTGCATTACCTGAGGACGTTGCACGTTCGATCTCTACCTCTCTGACTCAGGGCGCTAACTGAGTAGCTCGAAAGCTCGCTATCCCGGTATTAGTTTAGACCCAATCTAAGTTTAGATGAGTCAAATTTATACATTAGGTGGGTCAAGATCTTCTTATGGGAATCCGACGGCTCGACCAGAGGAGGAGATCATGCCATCGATAGACTACAGTAGCGCAGCAGACGTCACAGCACGGCTCGAAGAGCGGTTGGTCAAATCACTAACCGGTGAAACGAGTGTCAGTCGCCGCACGGTCCTTGGGAGTCTCGGTGTCGCTGGAAGTGCAGCAGTCGGCCTCGGGAGTTCTCGGGCAGGTGCTTCGTCCGGCCACGATGACGAGGATGAACACGGCAACTTCGGAGCGGTAGGCGAATACCAGGATTCGGATTTCGACCCTCACGAGTTCCTCACCGCGTTCAATACCGGAGATAGTGGCCAGGAGAACGTCCCCCAGCAGGTCTACGAGGAAGACGGTCGGACTGTCCGGGAGTTCGAGTTCACTGCGGTCGACACGACGATCACTATCGCGCCAGGCATCGAGTTCCAAGCGTGGGCGTACAACGGCCAAGTACCAGGTCCAACGATTCGCGCTGTCGAAGGTGATTTGATCAGGGTCAAGTTCACGAACCTCGGGCGGCACGCTCACACGATTCATCCGCATTTGAAGAACCTCAACCCGCGGATGGATGGGATTCCACAGAATGGCCCCGGCGTCCTCGATACGGGGGAGTCTTTCACCTACGAGTGGATCGCCCAGCCTGCTGGGACGCACTTTTATCACTGCCACTCGCTCCCGCTGAAAGAACACATCCACCGCGGACTCTATGGCACGATCATCGTCGATCCGGATCCAGAACGCGTGAGGGAGAACCCACGCGATTACGCCAATTATCCCGGTCCGATCACCGACGACCTCCGGACGCAGCTCGTCGACGAGGCGAAGAGCCGGAATCACGAGTACGCCGAAAACGACGCCGTCAACGAGATGGTGATAGTGATGAACTCGTTCGATACGAACTTCGACGGCGGCAATGAGGTCTACGCGGCGAACACGCGGGCGTTCGGCTACGGAGTCGGTGATACCGACGGCAACGGCAACTGGACGGCGGGCGAGACGAAACGCCCCATCCAGATCGACAAGACCGAACGCCAGCGTGTGTACCTCTCCAATGCGACGGAGTTCGACCTTATCAATTCGTTCCACACGCACTCGCAGTTCTTCGACTACTACGACCACGGGACGACGCTGACGCCGACGCGTACGACTGTGGATACGATCATGCAGTGTCAGGCCCAGCGCGGTATCATCGAGCTCGACTACTCGGACCACGAACCCGGACTGTACATGTTCCACGCACATCAGTCGGAGTTCGCCGAACTCGGCTGGATGAGCTTCTTCGAGGTGGTCTAAGATGACGGACAAAACACAAGAGTCGACGACGGACGGTGGTGTACCAGCCGAGACCGAGATCACACGGCCGCTCGGGCTTCCACGGTGGGTCAGCGCGTTACTCCCGATCGTATTGCTCGTGCTCGTCTTGGGCGTGTTCGCGTTCACGTCACCCCTCGCCGGTGTTCAAAGCGGCACACCGCTCCCTGACGTCACGGTCACGCACACGACGCTGCCGAGCGACGAAACGGTCGTACTGCACGTGACGAACAACGGACCCGAATCCGTGACGATATCACAGGTCCTCGTCGATGAGGCCTACTGGGATTTCCGGGTCGAAGGAGCCGGTGGTGACCAAACGCTCGCCCCGATGGAAAGCGCACAGATCGTGATCCCGTATCACTGGAATCCGGGGTGGGATCTCGAAGTCGCTCTCGTACTCTCCGATGGAGCGACATTCCATAACACGATCGTGGCTCCGAGCCAGTCGCCTGGATTCAGTCTCAGTCTGCTCGGAACGCTTGCAGTCATCGGTCTGTTCGTCGGCGTGATCCCGGTCGCATTAGGGATGCTGTGGTTCCCCTACATCAAGACGATGAGCGATCGGTGGTTGCACGCCGTTCTCTTATTCGCGGCCGGCGTACTGGGCTTCCTGGCGTTCGACGCGGGATTCGAGGCGTTCGAACTCGCCGAGCGGGTTCCAGGCGCGTACGAGGGCAACCTCTTGGTCGTCTTCGGAATCCTCGGCGCACTCCTCCTCGTCCAGGCGATCAGTGCGTGGCGGGAGGGCCGTGTCACCGCTGGTGATAGTCGGGCGAGTAGCGGTCTCTGGATTGCCTATCTGGTCGCGATAGGGATCGGCCTGCACAACCTCGCGGAGGGGCTTGCCATCGGGAGTTCGTTCGCCCTCGGGCGCGTGTCGCTCGGCGCATTCCTCGTGATCGGCTTTATGCTCCACAACGTGACCGAAGGCCCGGCCGTCGTTGCACCGGTCGCCCGCGGAGAACGCCCCTCGCTCAAACATTTCGCCGCACTCGGCGTCATTGCCGGCGCACCCGTTATCCTCGGTGGCTGGATCGGTAGTCTCGCGTACTCCCCGACGATCGGTGCCTTCTTCCTCGCGATCGGGGTTGGTGCGATCCTACAGGTCGACTGGGAGATCGCGCGAATGGTTCGGGATGCAGGCGGTCGCGTGGCCAGCGCCACGAATCTGCTTGCGTTCCTGCTCGGTCTCGGCGTAATGTACGTGACCGACCTCTTCGTGGCGCTCTAATAGGCACCACCCGTCTCTGTTACAATGTCACTCGAACGCTACGATCGACGGACGGTTTTGCGGCTCAGTACTGCGACCCTCGCGACGCTCGGCACCGCCGGCTGTTTGAGCGGGCAGGCCTCAGGCCAGACTATTACGATGCCCGATAACCTCAGGTTCGAACCAAAGACCCCGACGATCGAAACGGGGGAATCGGTCACGTGGACGAACGAAAGCGATATCGAACACACGGTCACAGCGTATGAAGACGAGATTCCAGACGAGGCCGCGTACTTCGCAAGTGGTGGCTTCGAGTCAGAGCGTGCTGCGAGGAACCGAGTTACTGAGGGACTCATCGCTCCGGGTGAGAACTACGAGCACACGTTCGATCACCCTGGGACGTACGGATACTTTTGTATTCCACATGAGAGTTCTGGGATGGTCGGGACAGTTCGAGTGGAGTAATCGAACAATCGAGTTCTCGTTCCGACGAAACATATCCTCAAACTCGTTACGATTCCTCCGCCAGTAGGGTATCGACGAGGCGCGTGAACCGATCCAGCATCTTGTCGGAGAGGGTAGGTGTGATCTCGTCCATGAGCTGAATTGTCTTGTCCGGTTCGGCCATTACTAACGTCACGTGATTGTACTTGTTTCGTTGCTTCTTGACGAGACCCTGCTCCAGTAGATGGTCGAGATGCCATTCGAGGGTACTCCGCGCGATCTCGAGGTCATCAGCGACAGAAGCCGGTCGAGACGGCCCATTCTCCACGAGAGCAAACAGAATATCCCGGGCTGTCTCACGTCGGAACACAGCGATCGCTCCTCGCTCCCACGCATCATATTCGGGCGTGTAATAGTGCGTGCGACCATAGAGCCGTTCTTCGACGATCTGACCCGAGGTGCGTAGTTTCTTGAGATGATACTGTGTCTGTCCCGGTGCGAGATCGAGTGCCCGCGTAATCGCATTAAAGTGCTCTCCCGGATGTGCGGCGATATATTCCTGAATACGCGTCCGATGATTCGTCATGTCTCAAACTCGGCCTCCGTGGCGATCGTTCGTGCGTAATAGACTGCAGCGATGACTAAGGCGACTAAGATGACATCAAACGTGTGTTCGAGGAGGTGATGTCCTGCGGGTGTGAGGGTGCCGTTCAGAGTCAATCCGACGACGATTGAGCGTCCGAGCAGTGCAGCAAAGGCAGCGGCGATAAGGAAGTACGAGCGTGACTGACGTCGAACGAACGCCGTTACAGCAAGGGCCAACAGTAGCGATGTCCCAACAGCCCCCGCCGTGACAACTGCGAGAAGTGGGACTGACCCTGGCCACGTCACTCCACTGTGCAGTAAAATCGACGTCCCCATTTAGCGGCGATTTGAACCACAGATACCTGAGGACGTCGGTTCAACGAGGGTTTCTATTCCTCCCTATGATCGTCCGTCAGATCACTAATAACTGAGCAATCCGAAGTAATGCAGATCACTACAGTCTGACTCGCCACCAGATTAACGACCTCCGGAGCGACGTTGTGTGATGGTCGTTGCCAGTACAGAACGAGAGCAGATTGCCATCGCGGATTTCGAGATTCACACCAAAACCGATATTCCGGCTGTCTCATTATCTACTAGTTGATGGCTTCTCGAGATCGGTACCAGTCTACGTGGGATACGTCTATGCAGGGATCACAGGGTGATTCTTCCGTATGAATATACGACGGACCGTTGTTCATCTCATCGTCATCGCGGTCAGCCTGGGCAGTCTGGCTTCTCCAGCCGCTGCGCACTCAGGTACTACCCACGCAGGAACGCCGCACTGGATCCTCTTCGTTCTATTCGTCGGTGGACTCGGAGCGATTCTCGGTGCGACCACGGCAGTCCGACGGGACTTCCTATCCCTTCCACTCGCCGGTGGGCTCTTCGCCCTTGGGGCAGTCGTTGCAGTGTTTGGGGCTATCGGTCTGGTCGAACTTCAGGTCGTCGGGCAGACGCCACCCCAACTCGTCGAAATTTATCCGCTATTGAGTCTCCTCGTCGCTGGAATCCTCTCCATCGGCGGCTTCCTCTTTGTCCGGTTCAACTATCCAACGAAACCCCAGTACGCGCTGCTCTGTATCGTACTGGCCGGCTGGATCGGATACCCGGCCGTCATGCCGAACCAGGGATATTCAAATCCAGTTGGATATCTAATCGTCCTCAGTTTGCCACTGGTTCTCGGGTATATCATCTGGACTGACGCGAGAGGTGTCCTCCAGAGCCTCCGGCTGCAAACGCGGCCGAAAGTAGCGGGACTCGGTGCTGGTCTGTTGATGAGCGTGTTCTTTGCGTTTTCGGCCGGAACGATGAGCTTCAATCCTGAACAGGGAGTGAATGGACCCACAGAAGCGTTCATCATCCCCTACGACGTCGCCAGCCCGCTGGTTATCTGGCCGGCCGTCGAGTGGTACTTCCCGTCGATTCCGTTCACCGGCTATCTCTCTATCGGCACGCTTCTCTTGATGGGTGTGCTGGGCAGTCTCGTCGGGTTGAACGTCGCCGTCGTGACCCAGCAGTGGACTGGTTCGGAATCAGTCGCTGGTAAGGAACTGTTTTCTGGCTCGCTTGCAGTGTCCGGTGCGACGGCCTGTTGTTGCTGTGCGCCGGCATTTTACGGTGTTCTCAGTGTGCTATTCGGGGCCGCCGTAACCCCGGTGTACTGGTCGTTCATGATTCCGTCTTCTCCCGTCGGGAGCACGTTCTTCGCGGCGAGCGTCATTCTTCTCCTCGGGAGTTTCCTTCGATCGACGGGGAATATCGGGGGTGAAGTCAGTGCACGGACATCTGTCGCGGCCTGAGTGGCGGATCCCAGTATAGAGGTCGGGCTGCATTCGTCTTGAGAAAGCCAACTCCCTCGTGTTGTGACGGATACCATGGCGGTTTGGGCGACCTCGTCAACCGGTTTGTTTGTCCGACTAGCACTCGGTCGACCTTTTTGAGACTCCGACATCGCTTGAGTTGGCTGCTCGCAGGGATTCGAGAACCCGACCAGAACCGCTTTTCGGCGGACGTTCTTACTCGTACATAATGCCCGATAGTCGTGGAATTCCACGGAGGTCGTTCTTGAAATCCGCTGTCGCAATCGGTGGGGCGACGGCGTTCAGCGCGTGTTTGGGACGTGAGGAGGTTGATGTCCCAACCGGCCCTGACGACCTCTCCTCGCATCCTGAGCGCCAGCACGCTTGGAACGACGTCCTCCCCACAGATGACCACGGGAACGTCGTCGCGCCTCGCCATCGCGTTCTTCTGTACCTGAACTACAGACACCGTGGCCAACGGACTGAGGAGGACCGAGCGATGACCGAAACCGCGCTCGAAGGAGTCGAACACGCGTACCAGCGAAGCGGAAACGGGCTGTTGATGACGATGAGTTACTCGCGGGCGTATTTCGACCGCTTAGATGGCGCGCTGCCGCAGAGTGTCGATCTCCCGCGCCCCGAGGCGCTGGCTCCATTCGAGGACCCCGAACTCGACACGCCGGACGCAGTCGTTCACTTGGCGAGTAACCATGCTCAGGTGGTGTTGGGTACTGAAGAGGCACTCAAGGGGAATCAATCGGTACTCAATGGTGTCGACCAACCCGATGCATCGCTCACGGACGTATTCGAGGTGGTCGATCGACGAACGGGATTCATCGGAGATGGACTCCCGACCGAAAACGCGGACGACGCCGAGGGAGTTCCCGCAGACAAAGTGCCCGAGGATGCTCCATTGTTTATGGGATTCAAATCGGGGTTCGAGAAGAATCAGGCCAGTGAGGACCGTATCACGATCCAGTCCGGCCCGTTTGCCAGTGGAACGACACAGCACATCTCGAAGCTTCAGCTGAATCTCAACCAGTGGTACAATCAGGACGACCGCTGGCAACGTGAGGCGAAGATGTTCTGCCCGTATCACGCCGAGAACGACGTTATCGAAGGGACGGGAGACAATCTCGGTGACAGTAGCAAGATCGACGACTGTGGACCGACGACCGAGACCGCGCGTGAGATGGGCGTCGTCGGACACGCACAGAAGTCGGCAGCGGTTCGTGAGAACGATCAGCCGCTCATCCTCCGACGGGACTTCGACTCGACAGACGGCGGTCAGGCGGGCCTTCACTTTCTCGCCCTCCAGCGCGAAATCGGTGATTTCGTGAAGACGCGAGAGGCGATGAACGGGACGGACGTCGCCGAGCAATCTGCGGTTGGTCAACGAAACAACAACGGTATTCTCCAATACATCCGGACGGAGAGCCGGGGTAACTATCTCGTCCCTCCCCGCTCGTTGCGGGCGCTTCCTCCTGTGAATCCGTCTAGTGACCGCCAGGAGGTGGGGGATGCATCGTCGTAACGCCCTTCGGATGATCGGAGGGACGTCTCTCGTTGGTCTCGCAGGGTGTACGGGGTTGTTCGAGACGCGATCAGCGCGGGCGCCACCCCTCCCGGAGAATCGGCCAGATGCAGTCTATTATCCGACCCACTATGAGGGGATGAAAATGCCAGGAATGAAAGAGCAGAGTGGCTACAAGTGCGCCCTCACGTACTCGTACGCCCATCGCTTCTGGCTGATGAAGCCCAACGGCATCACGAAAGTCGACATCCAGCCGGACGACTCGGTACATCTAATGCCCATTGTCTGGGATGCAGAAACCGGCATTATCCCGCCGGACATCAATCCGCAGGTGGAGATCACACGGGGCGGCGAGTCGGTTGACCAGTTCGCACCGTGGCCGATGCTGTCCCAGCCGATGGGGTTTCACTTCGGGGACAACGCGCAACTCCAGGGTGACGGGACATATACGGTTGATGTGAGCATCGGTGGGCCGTCAACACGCCGAACGGGATCACTAGCCGAGAACCAGGGGAACGCGACTTTTTCATTCGACTTCGAGTTCAGTGAATCGGCGCTCAACGAGATCTCGTACACGGATATCCCCGAAGACAAGGAGGGGACGAAGGGCGCTGTCGAGCTGATGGACATGCAGATGCTGCCGAGTTCGCAGGTTCCAACGCCAGAGGCGCTTTCTGGTGACGTTCGTGTCACTGCGACGAGCGGGGATGCGAAATTCGTGGTAACGGTGCTCGATGATGCATCCCGATTCGGAGGCGACTCGAACCAGCGCTATCTCGCAGTATCACCACGCACGCCCCATAATCGCACGATGCTCCCGATGATGTCGCTATCGGGGGAATTGAGACGGAACGGAGCCTCGGTATTTGACGGCATTCTGCAGGCGACGATTGATCCTGAGCTACAGTATCACTACGGCGCTGTTGTCTCAGACGTCCAGTCAGGTGATGAATTTACGATCACCGTCGAGTCACCCCCACAGACGGCTCGACACGAGGGCTACGAGACTGCGTTCGTCAATATGCCCGAACTACAGCTATCGCTCTGATTTCACGGAGTATTTGGATGTGTATTCGCAAGCTATGATATGGAAGAGAAATACCTCATGCTGGGCGCCCTTCTCGGAGTTGTCACGCTGCTGGTACTCACGGGTTTCGTGGTACGATTGGCGTAGGAAGAGTCGCATATCTACTGGACACCACGTAGCTACCCACAGAGCGAATCAACCAGGGGAATTTGAAGAGGAGCCGGCCAGTGTCGGCGCTCACTTCCACGTAGCCAACAGATGATCATAATATGAATCGACGGACGCTATTGAAACAGGGTGCCGCCCTTACAGGCGGACTGATGACTGCAGGCTGTCTCAGCAGTCTCGGCTTCGAGACACAATCTGCGTGGCGGGATCCCCCGCTCGTTCAGGACCGACCTGATGCGGTCTATTATCCAGCAATCGTCGAAGGGATGGGGATGTACGGGACGACGACAGCTGGCGACGTCGGCTTTGCGCTGATGCACTCGTTTCCACACCGGTTCTGGAACTTGACTGGGTCGAACAAGACGAAAGTCGTCGTTCGATCCAGCGATTCCCTCCATCTCATGGCGAGCGTCTGGGACGTGGAGACGAACACGATTCTGCCGGTCGATATCTCCGCAGAGGTCAGCAACGCCGACGGGCAAGTGTCCAGCACCAATTTGTGGCCGATGATCTCCCCGAATATGGGATTTCACTACGGGGATAACATCGGACTCCCAGGAGAAGGGGAATACGACGTCACTCTCCGAATCGGATCGCTGCAGACCAATCGTACTGACCCATTTGAAGGCCGATTCACGGAGGGACAATCGGCGACGATGAGCGTCACGTTCGATACGAGTGAAACGTACAATCTCGAGTATCGACGGTTGGGAGAGAAGGCAGGAACTCGAGGAACCGTCGACCTGATGCAGATGGAGATGGTTCCTGAACCTCTGGCCCCGCCGAAAGACGATCTTCCCGGCCGACTGATCGGTGACGACTCGTCTGGTGACGCGACCTTCTTTGTCTCCGTTGTCGAGGCGGGAACTCGCTTTGGGGACGGTGACCGCCCATACATGATCGTCTCACCACGAACGCCGTACAATCGTGTCGTTCTCCCCCGTATGGCGCTCTCGGTGACAGTAGAACGAGGGCAGGAGACGGTTTTTCAGGGGCCGCTTCAGGCCTCACTTGATCCGGAGATTAGCTGTTATTACGGGACGTCCATTCCCGAGCTTGAGTCCGGCGATCGCATCACAATTACTGTCCAGACGCCGCCCCAGCTCGCACGACACGACGGATACGAGACTGCCTTTATCGACATGCCGCCGATTGAGTTCACGGTATAAATAGATTGGATCAGGCCGAATATTCGACCTCGCCGCTCTCGGTTGGACGTCACCGAGTACACTCGATACCAGAATATACCAATAGTTAGGACAGGTAGGGTGGAATCGCACCAGGAAGAGAGAGGATCCAGAGGCTGATAACCGTGTATCCAATCATCACCGCAACGAACGGATACTGGCTCCGAATTGCGACGAGTCGGCTGGAGAAGAGATTATATGCAGCTGCGTGGGCCGCCCAGATCGCAAGCAGGTGCCCAATGAGTACAGACGCGATTCCAACTCCCTCGAACCACGATGGTGGAGAGAGAATCAGTGGGTTCGCTGGCGGAGAAAGGGGAGAGATGAGTGCCATTACCAGCGCCGGACTGAGGGACGCAAACAACCCGACGTAGTGTGCAAAATGATACCCCGCTGCGATCGCCAGAAGAGGTGCCGCGAACTGAAATGCGATCGTCCGGGCAGTGATATAGGTGCCAGTACTGCGCCGCGAGACACGACTTGCGTACCAGTATGCCCCCAAGAAGACGGCATACCCGCAAATGAACAGTAGCGTGTACACGAGGATAGCGCGAGTATCCATATTCACGATCCCGAGGGAAGTGATCCCGACGAGCGTCTTGATGGTCGTCGCACCGGCTGTGGTGGTAATGAAGCCACTGTACGTGAGTTCCCAAATCAACGCGATGATGAACGCGACGTCGGAAACATCCGTAACCACGTCTGCATTCCGTAGTTCACTCCCAGGTAGCTTCACCTGGAGCACCCCATTCTGGCGTTGAAGGGGTGAAACAGCACCGTAGAGCCTGAACATGACCGATAGTGGATCCGCGTTCTCGAACCAGGATGCGGGGCCGAAGAGAATCGCCCCAGCAATCGTTATCGTCGAATAGAGCAGGATTGCCGTTGCGAGGACGGTCGGGACTGTACTGACAGGGAATATAACCTCGACCCAGACAAGCGTGAGTATTGCTCCGACGGCAGGCCAGCGTTGGAGTGTGTTCGGATACTCGAGGAATCCGGATGGCAGAACAGCGGCGATGGCTCGCCAGGGGTTGAGTGCCGGCCACACGTTTCCAACGGAATACGCTACTATTGGGAGGGCTGCCCGGATGCCGGCGAACGTCACCAGTATCGTGAAACTTGCCGTAGGGAGCTGTGGCCCAGCGTATCCCAGATACACAGAGAGTACGAGTGTGACGATCCCGACGCCACGGCCAACCCAGGTGACTGGGTGCCACCACGTCTCGGGTGTCCGTAGCGAGCGCCGCCAGGTGTGGAGATATGTGATGAAGGCCCGATCAGTAACGAAGCTGGCCAAAAGTGCGGATGCGCCGATGGTCGCCCCTCCAGTTGCGAGATACAGCCATCGCGGAACAGCGAGCGTGTCCCGAGGCTGTTTCGACAGGGTGAGACCGTTACCCGCGGCGACAACGTCTACGAAGAATGTAATTACGACGAACCAGATGAGAAACAGACCGCCCAGCCGTAGCGTTCGTTGTATTCCAAACCAGTTCCTGAGCCTCCGTGACCTCCGCTTGAAAGATTGCTCCTGCTCACCCCGCTCTTCAGGGACATTCGATTTAGGCAAAGATGGCATATAGCATCAAAAATCCGAAATACAGGAGCACAAGAGCTCCGAGTGCTTTCAGACGCAGTGTCCGTAACTCATCCGCCTCTTCCGAACGGGCAGCAAGAAACGCTTCCTCCTCCTCGTCATCTAGTTGTTGAAGGTGTTTCAAGCCCTTGTGGAGGACGAGGCGATCGCTAGTGGGGAAGGGATTCCCACAGTACTCACACCTATCCTCGGGTGTTTCATTCCTGGGGACGGTGGTTTGTATCTCAGACATCGCGGTCAGTAGTCGTTAACGAAGGTAACCAACTCGCGTTTGAAACCGTTCTGGTTCGACGCTCGAACCCTCTCCACTTATCCATCGAATATGCGGTGTCATTCACAGACGGAGGTCACAGAGAGAATTTCCACGAATCAATGATCCGAGGTTTCACTAAAAAAGTGTGATACCGAGGATCGAAGTCGCCCGAGGACACTTTTTGACGACGTGGAGGGTCCCGTTCTCTCAGATTGATTGTGTTCGACCGAGAGTTGACTATCCTCTTCATGATCTTCTTCGTCGTAGGCGTCGCAGTAAATGCACATAGAAAAAAGAGCGCCCCGTACCTGGATAAATTTACTTGACGATTGGGTAGGGTACGACAGCCAATTATACTGCTGATTGGTCAAACCGGGAGAGAGCAAGTACAATACCGAGAATCACGGTGAGCCCGATTGTAGCGGCTGTCGCTCCGTAGAGCGCCATACTCGTCGGGGTTGGGTGAAACAGAACGATGTCGAGAACGGATATATGCTCAATCTTTGGGCTCGTCCCGATAATTAACCCGAGTCCAGCGCCGACGGCGATTCCGACGAGTACAATGATTCCAAAGACACGCTTTCCACTCTGTGTACGTAGCAGATCGCCCATACAGACTAGTCGTAGACGAGGGTGGAAGAACACCCCTGTTCACCGAAGTTAATAACTCATAGCTCCTTAAATATTATAATCTGCTAAAATAGGCCGGTTTTATAGCAGTCAAATTATTATATTCACGGCCGTAGCGTCGATAATGGCAGAACGATTTGCGAGTTCCCACGTCCATATTCGACCGTCAGGGGCGTCTCAACGGTCGTTTACTTCGAACAGCCCTTGGAGAGGGCCAATAACGTCCATGGTAAATGTAGTCCAGAGCCAGGAGACGCAATCAAGTGAGTCTGGTAATAACTGACAATGAGTGACGAATCCGATACCAATTCAACCTACACGGGGGCAAGTCCGTGGCCGCTATTCGTCGCACTCGGCTTAGCACTTTCCGAGGTTGGCGTTGTCCTCGGGCTGCGTCCGGTGTCTGTCGTAGGACTGCTGCTGTTCGTTGGATCGATTGCCGGAATCCTGACTGAAGCTGGGTATATCTCTCGACCAGCCCGTGCAGCTGGTGTACAGGGGGTCGCATTAGTCGGTATTGGGAGTGCATTGGTACTTCAGAATCAGACTGGGACGACGGTTCGTGGCCAGTCGATCGCCATCGCAGGAGTCCTTAGCCTTCTCAGCGCACTCCTCTGGATGGGATTCATCCGGACACGTACTAAGAATTCAACGGTGGCGAACGAATCGACAGAAGCCACGTCCGATTGAAGTCATGACAAGTCATACATGTACTTCAACAAGAAGACCATCGCAATCGTATGCTCCTCCTGTTCGCTGTTCTCGTTGCCAGCACGGCGATGAGTATCGTTGTGTTGGTGACCGTGAGACGCCTCATCTTTTGCATCTTGTCGCTCGCCCTGTATCGAGACGGGTTTAATAACTCAGATACAATTATTTATTAATAAATCTTATTTTTGGGTGGTTTTGTAGCAGCCGGTTTAATAATTCTCCAGTGCCTAGTCGCCGATAATGACCACGTCCGACCGGGATTCAGACAAATCTGGTGGCGAATCCCATTCTCACGACCATGAACACGGACATGGACACGACCACGACCCTGATCATGACCACGACCATACCCATCACAATGATGGACAGGAAGCCAACAGCGTAACCACGACTTCATCGAACCAGGACGACGTCGCCCAGTTCTCGGTCCCCGAGATGGACTGTCCGTCCTGCGCGGGAAAGGTAGAAAATAGCGTCCGGAAACTCGACGGCATCACGGCCGTCGACCCACAGGTGACGACGGGGACTCTCTCTGTCTCCTACGAGGAGAGTCGAACGACCCCGGACGAAATCGCCGAGCGCGTCGAGAAAGCTGGGTACACAGTCGAGAACCGGGGCGAGACGACTGCAACGTTCACGGTGCCCGAGATGGACTGTCCCTCCTGTGCGGGAAAGATCGAGAACGCCCTCGACGGTCTCTCGGGCCTCTCAAGCTACGATACCCAGCCGACGACCGGAAAGGTGGTCGTCACCTACGACGCGACGACCCTCTCGTCAGCAGACATCGTCGACGCCATCGAACGAGCTGGCTACGAGGTGACCGACTCGACAGCGACCGATACGGAGCCTGGGGACAGCTCCACAGACGAACGTGAGAGCGTCTGGACCAGTTCCCGAGCGATCAAAACGTGGATCAGCGGGGGATTCGTCGCACTCGGGCTCCTCTTCGAATTCGTCCTCACCGGCCAGAACGTTCTCGTAGCCGAGATCGTCGGTCGCGAGTTACTCGTCGCAGACGTCCTCTTCCTCGTCGCGGTCGGGGTCGCTGGCCAGGTCATCTTCCGCAATGGCTACTACTCCGCGCTGAACCGCAACCTCGACATCGACCTGTTGATGAGCATCGCCATTAGTGGCGCCATCATCGCGAGTCTCGTCTTCGGCGAATCGCTGTACTTCGAGGCCGCCACGCTCACGTTCCTGTTCAGCATCGCGGAACTGCTCGAGCGCTACTCGATGGACCGCGCCCGGAACTCCCTTCAGGAGTTGATGGATCTCTCGCCGGACGAGGCGACAGTGAAACGAGACGGCGAGGAAGTGACGGTCCCCGTCGACGACGTTGCAATCGGGGAGACCGTCGTCGTGCGTCCGGGCGAAAAGATCCCGATGGATGGTGAGGTTTTCGACGGCGAGAGTGCCGTCAACCAGGCCCCGATCACTGGTGAATCGGTCCCCGTCGACAAGACGCCGGGCGACGAGGTATATGCAGGCACGATCAACGAGCAGGGCTATCTCGAAGTCGAGGTCACCTCCGAAGCCAGTGATAACACGCTCTCACGCATCGTCCAGATGGTCGAGGACGCGCAAGCTAACAAGACCGAGCGCGAGCAGTTCGTCGAGCGGTTCTCGTCGTACTATACGCCGGTCGTCGTCGGCTTCGCCGTCCTCGTGGCTGTCGTCCCTCCACTCCTGTTCGGGATGTCCTGGCCGACGTTCATCGTCTATGGCCTCACGCTCCTCGTGCTCGCGTGCCCGTGTGCGTTCGTCATCTCGACGCCCGTCTCCGTAGTGTCAGGCATCACGAGCGCGGCCAAGAATGGCGTCCTCATCAAGGGCGGGAATCACCTCGAAGCGATGGGCGCCGTCGAGGCCATCGCGATGGACAAGACCGGAACGCTCACGAAGGGCGAACTCACGGTGACGGACATCGTTCCGTTGAACGGCAACAGCGAGGAGGACGTCCTTCGGTGTGCCCGCGGGCTGGAGTCACGGTCGGAACATCCGATCGGCGAGGCGATCGTCGGCCGCGCCCAACAGGCAGCCGTCGCGGAACGCGAGGTCGACGAGTTCGAGAGCATCACCGGGAAAGGTGTCAAGGCAGATCTCGATGGGACGCCCCACTACGCCGGCAAGCCAGGGCTTTTCGAAGAGCTGGACTTCGATCTGACGCACGTCCACGCGACGACCGACGGTGGTGTCGCCACGACCAAGAGCCGCCGGATGTGTGAGCGCAACGACTGTCTCGACCTCCTTGAGGAGACAGTCCCCGAACTTCAGTCACAGGGCAAAACCGTCGTGCTCGTCGGGACTGAAGATGAAATTGAAGGGGTGATCGCCGTTGCCGACGAGATTCGCGCCGAGTCGAAACAAGCGATTCGGCGGCTCCACAGCTTGGGTGTCGAACACATCGTTATGCTGACGGGCGACAACGAACGCACCGCCAATGCAATCGCCAACGAGGTCGGCGTTGACGAGTTCCGCGCGGAACTGCTGCCCGACCAGAAAGTCGACGCGATCAAGGAACTCAAAGAGCAGTACGACGGCGTCGCGATGGTTGGCGACGGCGTCAACGACGCCCCCGCCCTCGCGACGGCGACCGTCGGTGTCGCGATGGGGGCTGCCGGCACCGACACGGCGCTGGAAACCGCCGACATCGCGCTGATGAGCGACGACCTCTCGAAGCTCCCATACCTCTACGAATTGGCCCACGACGCCAACGGCGTCATCCGGCAGAACATCTGGGCCAGTCTCGGCGTCAAGGCCGCACTCGCGCTCGCAGTGCCCTTCGGTTACGTCCCGATCTGGCTAGCCGTCCTCGCTGGCGACGCCGGCATGACGACGGCCGTGACCGGGAACGCGATGCGGCTGTCGAGAATCCGTCCCGAGGAGACGACGAATCCGACCCCTACCGAAGGATAGTACTATCACCAATCTATGAGCAACTCAACGTCAACAGATGAAAGTGAAGATGCACGCTACCCATTTGGGCTCTCGTCGAAACCGTTCTTCGTACTCGTGGTTGTTGTTGGGCTCATCGGGCCGGGGTTACTCGTCTACACCCTAGAGCAGGCAAATCTGTCGGGGATCGCTGATTTCGTCTGGGTTATCGGATACGGGACGACCGTCTTTGTCGTCTGGTTCGTCTGGCTTCGCCCTGTGGATTTTGTCGGACAAGCAGCGCAAGACCTGCATTCAGAATCGAAGACTGAAGCGGAAGACAACAGAGGAGGAACGGACACTGCATCCCACCGCTCCAGTGGGGAAGACGCAGAACCCAACGAGGAGACGGAACCGGATGATGAGAGCGAACTGAAGGACCAGACCGATCAATCCTCCGTCATCGATACGGAGCTCCCACGAGAATCGCCACCGGAGGACGGATAGTGTATAGATGTCGTTCAGCTCTCATGATCGCGATGATGCTGTAGATGAGTCCACGACGGGCAGTCGAAGCACGCGCAAACTGGCCCTCGTCGCGATAATCAATTTCGTTGGCTTCGTCGTCGAACTAGCCGGTGGAATCCTGTTCGGGTCAGTCGCGCTCATCAGCGACGCCCTCCACATGCTGTTCGACATGCTTGCGTATGCGATGGCGTTCGGCGCAAGCTACACCGCAGAACGCTTCGAAGGCGGCGAGTCCTGGTCCTACGGGCTACATCGGCTGGAGCCGGTCGCCGCGTTTCTCAACGGTGTGCTACTGTTGCCGATGGTCGGATACATCATCTGGGAGTCCTACCAGCGATTCCTCGACCCGGTCGCAATCGACCCCGTACTCACGCTGATCATCGCGACGGGTGGCCTGCTGGTGAATGTTGGTTCCGTGTACGTGTTGCAGGGCGACGAGATGAGCCTCAACGAACGGGGCGCGTTTTACCATCTGCTCGGTGACGCCGGTGGCTCTGTTGCGGTAATCGTCTCGACGGTCGCCGTCGCCGTCTTCGATCTTCCCGTCGCTGACCCGATCGCAGCCGTCCTCATCGGGCTGCTGGTGCTCGCGTCAGCTGGCAACGTCCTCCGGGAGAGCACGTCAATCCTGCTGGAACGGAGCCCGGTGTCGTCCGAAGAGCTCCGAGATGAATTGACAACACTCGACGGCGTCGAACGGGTCAAGGATATCCACGTCTGGCAGGTCTGTAGCCAACTCACCGTCGCAACCGTCCGGCTGAAAGATACGGCAACTACACTTGAAGAGCAACGGAGGATTCGGTCGCGGGTCCACAACCACCTCATGGACAAAGGGATCGATCACGCGACCGTCGAATTCGTGGGCCACGTCGACCTCGACACTGACCCTGCCGGTATCACGAACCACTCCCACTAACCATGTCCATTACAGCGTCCAGTCGAATGTTCGAAGTGTTGGACCAAACGAACGAGAACCTCATTGCGATTCGGGTCGGCAGAGGTACACGAGCGGGGTACCAAGAGCTGTACTCGCTCCTCGTCGAGAAGAGCGATCAGTACGAACGCATCCACGTGTACGAGGAAGTTCCAGGCTGGACGTTCACGACGTTTCTCACCCATCTCCACGGAGTGGTCCCCGATCTCAAGTACGGCCCTGGCTTCGATATCGACCGATACGCTGCAGTCGGCGATTCGAGGTGGGCGAAACTCCTCTACGATTGGTGGCGTGCGATCCGGCCGATATGGCCGGTGGCTCCCGATGAGATGCGCTATTTTCCCATGAAAGACCGCGAGAGAGCACTAGACTGGCTCCGGGAAGAACACTAGCTGACTGACCGACACGCACGCTCCATTCTAATCCCCCATTTAGCACGGAAGTAGTTGCTCTGCTCGGCCGGAGTGGACTGGCTTGCCTCACAGTTTGGTTGACAGCACTCGCCACTCCAACGGTCACGGAGAAAACCGAAGGATACAGATCGCTGTTACGGGAATCCTGAATTTTTAGATAGCTATCCGACGGAGATCAGGCACAGCAAAGTTCGGAACGGGATTCATCCCTGGATATACAGGGAATACATGATAATTGCCAGGCCAAGGGCAACGAATAGGCTGTTGATGAGCACGCCAAGTGCCAATCCAACAGAAAAGAACTGATTGGCCACGCCAGTCAGGATTGCCCCCAGTGTGATGATACCGAACCCAACACCAAGGACGCGTAGCGAATGCTCACCAGTCCGTCGATAGGCTTTAAACGCGATGTAGGTAATCCCGCCACCGAGAAGCAGGATTACAAACTTGACAGCTGCGATCGCCGTAAGAACGCCGTTCATACTTCGTCCCCCATCATCGACCAGATATCTGCAAGCCGTTCGTCGGTAGATTGTGCCGATCGATCCACATTCACGGAAAACGTACCTGTGTCGTCCATAGAGATCATGACGTTTTCGAACGACCGTTCGTAGTAGGTGATCCGTCCACCTCCAGGGTTGATTGTCTCTCGTTCTCGAACGAGGGAAGCAGAACCGAGGAGTTCTAATTTGCGATACAACGTCGACTTGGGGATGTCACAGGCATCGATGAGTTCGTTCGCGGTCATGGGTTCTACGGTTTCGCGGAGAATGGCCCGACACTCGGGATCATCCAGCGCATCGAGGACATCCTGTAACTCCGGGGAATCCTCTGAAGACACTGAATTATCTCCCATTATTCGATAATACGTGTTCGCCGGGATATGGTGTCCGATTGTCAGCGAGACACCCCATCGTTCCCTTAAATTCAACCAGGATCGCGGTTCCAGAGTTATGATGGCCGTTCCATCCAAGGAGGGTAAACATAGTGACACAGGTGTGACGCGGTTATGAATTGTGCTCGGTGTCGAGTCGTTGTTGGCCCTCGTCGGTGATCTCGTAGAGTCCCCTCCCTAGCGGAACAATACAGCCCTTACTATGGAGATGAGCACACGTTTGATCAATAGTGATCGGGTGTCCATCGACGGCGTTAGTGATCTCCATCACATGGCAAGGGGACTCATCAACGAGCAACTCCAATACTTCGATCTCGGTCTGTATTGAGAATTCGCTCATAATAGACAACGTGTCATTGGTCACTCGGTAGCTGTATTCCGCCCGCAGAGCCCCGCTGATCAGTCATGCTCTGCGTACACCTCGAGAAGCTCCTGGTATCGATTCCGGATCGTGACTCGACTCACGTGGGCCACCTCACTTACCGTCTCCTGAGTGAGCTGCTCGTTCGTGAGATGGGTCGCAGCGTACAGCGCGGCAGCTGCCAACCCGGCTGGACTCTTCCCACTGTGGACGGCATTATTTGTTGCCACCTCAAGCAGTTCTCGAGAGCGTCGTTCTGCTTCGTCGCTCACGTCAAGCGATGACGCGAACTGTGGGATATATTGCGTGGGGTCCTCCGGCTCGATCTCCAGTCCAAGTTCTCGGGATAGATATCGGTAGGCCCGCTGGATCCGGATTTTCTCGACACGGCTCACGTCGGCGAACTCAGTCAGCGGCCGTGGCATTCCGTGCTGTCGGGCAGCCGCATACAACGATGCCGTCGACATACCCTCGATTGAACGGCCGGGAAGCAGGTCCTCGTCCACCGCCCGCCTGTAGAGAACACCGGCGGTTTCCCGGACCGATTCAGGAAGCCCGAGAGCAGACGCCATTCGGCTGATCTCGCCCAGCGCTTGCTTGAGATTCCGCTCGTGAGCATCCTTCGTCCGGAACCGCTCGTCCCATGTCCGAAGGCGCTGTAGCTGAGCGCGTTTCCGACTGGAAACCGCCTGGCCGTAGGCATCCTTGTCCTGCCACCCAATCGTCGTACTCAGTCCCTTGTCGTGCATCAGCTGCGTCGTCGGCGCACCGACGCGACTCTTTTCATCTCGTTCGTCCGACGTAAACGCGCGCCACTCGGGACCGTGGTCAACCCGGCTCTCCTCGAACACCAAACCACAGCTCTCGCAGGTCGCTTCACCGCTGTCGCTAGCCTGGGTAATCTGACCCTGGCACTCGGGACAGGTGTTGGCTTCGGCGGACTCTCTTTCGGCCCTGTGTTCGTCGGACGACCGTTCACGGGTCTGTTCCTGATGGGTCATAAATTCTCCAGACATAGGTATTGTCCCACCAAATCGTGGGTGTACTTGACAGAATCATGGGAACCCTCCACAATGAACAAATGGCGGTGTCCCACGAAGTGGGAATCCGACCTACATCTTTGACACCACGGCTTCAACACCACGTACTACTGTTCGAAGTCTGTCCCATCCGAAACATGGCTCAAAATCCGACAAGGTCGAAAATTCTACGAACGGCGATTTCAGGAAGTCCAGTCGAGTACAGGCATGTCGCTGGTCTAACCCTGATTGTGACGTACATTGTGATGCTTCTCGGTGCCTACACGAGTGCGATCGGGGCCGGACTCTCCTGTCCCGACTGGCCAACCTGTTATGGCACCTGGATGCCGTTTCTCCAACCGGACATCATCGCCGAGTCGCCGTACTCTGCGTTGCAGATATTCGCCGAGTGGGCCCATCGCGGGCTTGCGATGACGGCCGGGATCCTGATTCTGGGAACGACGATCGGAGCTTGGATGACACACCGCAAGGATACGCTGATAAAGTGGTCGGCCACAGGTGCGCTCGTTCTCCTCCCCCTCCAGGTCACCCTTGGAGGATTGACGGTCACAGAAGATCTCCAACCGATTATCGTGACGACGCACCTTGGCGTGGCGATCCTCATTCTGCTCTGTCTCCTGACAACCGGTCTCGTCGCATATCTTCGTGAACAACCGAACGCTACCTGATAGAACGATGCCACTTATGACGACATCCGAGTATTCAGCAAAAAGATGGAATAACTGTATGAGGGCACCCACTCCGAGTATGGACTAATATGACGTCTCCCAGTTGCCATGTCTGTGTCGATCAATTCGAAACAGCCGAAGCCACCCGCGATCACACGTGGAACACCCACAACGTCAATCATGAACGAAGTCACTACCGAGAAGTACGCCGATATCGACCTGGACAGAATCGACCTATCGAAGCCCGCTTGTAGTGTAGGTTCCAACAACCATATCTGAGTAATGTCTTCGACATCTCGGCTCGGATCTGTCGCCACGGCAATTGGCCTCACCTATGGATCATATATCGTTGGGGCGGTCGTGATCCTCGCCGTCGCGACGGGTGTCGGATTGCTCGGCGTCGACCTTTCGTCACGTCCTGGCTTTCGGCTCTTCCTGAGTACAATCCTCTTGCAGGGGGTGACCTTTGGGGGAATCGCCGTACTCTATCTCAAACGACACGACCTCGGATTCGGATTCATTCCAGTTGGTCTGCCCGACAAACGTGATGGTGCAGTGATTGTCGGCGGAAGTATAGCGCTGTTGGGCCTGCTCTTTGTGGCCTCCACGGTGATTTCAACCCTCGGGCTGAACTCGGCCCAGAATCAGATTGTTACGGTCGGGCAAGAAAATCCGAGCGTGTTCCTGCTACTCATTCCGCTTCAGTTCCTGCTGGTCGGACCAGGAGAGGAGCTTTTGTTCCGGGGGCTCGTCCAAGGGACACTCCGCGAAACCCTCCATCCTGCCCGTGCCATCGTCCTCGCCAGTGCGTTGTTCGCATCGATTCACCTCTTCTCGTTGACCGGTGAGGGAAAATTGGTGTACATCGGAACGGCGTTCGTACTGGCACTCGTACTCGGGACGGCGTACGAATACACCGGGAACCTCACTGTTCCTGCATTCATACACGCCACATATAATGCGATCCAATTCGCAGGCGCGTACCTGACAGCAACCGGCGGGATTTGATAGTACTTCTTGCTACAACTCCTCCGTACAGACCAATCACCCACGACAATCATAGAAGAGCGTCCGCTCTCCCTATCCAACTTCTGCCGAACATATCCACGCGCTGTCCCGTGAATTGGGACGCCGCAGTCGCCCTATATTTAGGCCAACCAAAATACCGCGTGTTTCATGACTACACGTTTCGGCGCCCCCGGAACCGGACTGTCACGACGAGAGTTTCTCGCAGCAACTGGCGCGACCGGCGTAACGGCGCTGGCAGGCTGTTCTGCAGGCGGAACCAGCGAGCCAGCAGCAACGACTGACACGCCTGCGCAGGCACAAACTGACTCGCCCAACCTCCCCTATACCAGTCCCCCAACGGTCGTCAACGTAGACGACCAGGGCGGAGAAGTGACGATGGGAACTCAGCGAGCCCGTCACGCCGTCCACCCGCTCGACACGATGGGTGGGCCCGTCGAATTCCCACGCGTCTGGGCGTTTCAGGCCGACGACAACGACCCCAGTGTCCCCGGTCCAATTCTCAGGACGACCGAGGGTAACGCGATGGAGGTGACACTGGACAATACTGACGGTCGACGTGCCCACACGATCCACTTCCATGGCGTGCGTAAGACCTGGGAAAACGACGGCGTCCCGACGACGACCGGAATACAGGTTCCACCGGGCGAGACGCATACCTATGAGATTCCGGCTAACGTTCCTGGGACGCACTTCTACCACTGTCACTTCCAGACCCACCGGCATATCGATATGGGGATGTACGGGATCTACAGAGTCGATCCTGAAGGCTACGAACCGGCGGACCGGGAATACTTCATGACGGTCAAAGACTGGGACTCGCGTGTCCCCAGAAAGTGGGCCGGCGAGGCGGACTTCACCTACAATTCGGCCAGTCGAAACCCGGACGTGTTCACCGTCAACGGGAAGAGCGCCCCCCGGACGCTGCACCCCGAAAAGGGATCACCAATCATCGTCGACGAGGGCGATTTAGTCCGTATTCATCTCGTCAACGGCGGGTACATGTCGCACCCGATGCACATCCATAACCATCGCTTCCAGCGCGTCGAAAAGGACGGTGGAACGGTTCCGGAGGCTGCTCGCCACGACATGGACGTGACAAACATCGCCCCAGCTGAACGCCACACGATCGAGTTCACAGCCGATGCAGACCCCGGCATCTACTTGATGCACTGTCATAAAGTCAACCACGTCATGAATGGAACGTTCTATCCCGGCGGTATGCTCACCGGCGTCGTCTATCGCTCCGTAATGGATTCAGACATTTTCAACCAGCTCATGGAGTACGCCGGCTACTCCGGGTAGAGACGCGCAACACAACAATCAGGATTGGACTCAACTGAACCATAGTGAGTAACCGGCTCTGGTAGAATTCTGTTGGTTCAACACCTCCCTGCTGAAACAGCCGTAGCTAGAACTGCAGATCAGTCATCGAAATCAACCGGGATCGACACAGTTGGGAACCAGCGTGGGCCCAAACCTGCGGATTTCGCGACGAGTCGACCGATTACGGACTGGCGCGGAACTCACCGTGTTTCATTCCGAAAAAGAAGGCGATAACCGAGAAGACAATCATCGAAGGCAGGACCATCATAAAGACAGTCGAGGCGGTCATCACGGTCGTGAGCGCGACCGCTGCGATGGCGACGATCACGACGAGTGGACCTACCGAACGCGCGAAATCGAATTCCATACTGATTGTTGTGGCCGGACAGACAAAACCGTTAACAAAGTAGATCGGCCGAAACCAACCGCAACTGGGTGCTGCATAGATTCTCTGTCCAAACACAGGTGTTCGCTATGCCTGTCAGAATCCCTCCCCGCCGAAGATCACAACTACGTAAGGATATGAAGGAGTTGACTATTCATATCGAGATACGATTTCCAAGACGTCGGCAAACGTCGCTAATACTGGATAATCAACCTCGAGATTCTCATAAAGATACGAACAGAGATCAGGATCCGCATCCATGTCTGCCGACCGCTCGACCCGATGAGCATGGATGTTCTCTTGCCGTTGCTGGATCCAACTCTCGCATTCATCACTCAATTTGTGAAGCGTGTCGTATCGATCAGATAACTCAGTATCTGTGAATCCCTGTACGGCAGTAGAATCAAATTCTTTTATCACCTCTCGAATCTCCTTGACTGTAGATCGCGCATCTTTGAGCGTAGCACATTCGTCCTGGAGAGTTTCAAGAAAGGCACGACGGCTGTCAATACACTGCTGTGCAGCCTCGAGGAGTCGTTGTTTGATGACCGGCGAAAATGCGGTCGCTTCCGAGAGCAAGACCAGTACATCGGCCCCGAATTCGGCACTGATGCTCGTCTCGAACGAATCAGCGTAGACATCGTCGTAGTGGTCGACTGCCATCACAGTATCATGGTACTCCGGTTCGATCGTTTCGCGGACGGACTCCTCTGCAGATGTCAGATCCCGTTTTACCCCGACGACGGGGTGTCCGAACCGTGGAGCCTGTGTTTCGATGGCCTGGATACGTCGGCGAAAGCGTTGGAATGCTCGACACTCACGGTTGATCTCGCGTCGCTCTCGCCGAACACTATCGAGAGCAGCTTCCGTGTATGTCGGCCACGAGCCTTGTGCGAGCGTCATCGCCACCGTAATTCTCGATACTGTATGTCCGCAGCATAGTCAATTTCGGCCATGTGATGTCTATACGATTCCGGATCACATAGCCCGCAGTATACGCGGCTGCTTACCCCGAGAACGAACTGTAGGAGACGCTGTCTTGATCAACGATAGTCTGGCTCTCGGGAACGTCTCCATCCGGGGGCATACTCCCCTCCGCGGGACCCCCGGCTTCACCGACGACAATCCGACCGACCATTCCTAAGGTCTTGTGGGGAATACAAAAGAAATCGTAGGTCCCCGAGGTTTCGAACGTGTGCTCGTACGTCGCGCCCTGTTCACTCAGCGTTTCGCTATTGAAGGTTTCTGCTCCGTCAGGAATCCGGGTAACTGATGCTGGACCTGTACCTTCTTTGTACGCTGTCGCCGAGTGACTCCCGCTCTGGATTTCGAACGTGACAGTAGCACCTGGTTCGACGAACAGGCCGATCGGATCGAAATAATACTCGCTACCCTCGGTGACCATCATAACCGTATTCGAGCCTCCTTCGCCACCGGTCTCCTGTGGTTCGGTTGTGGTGGTCTCACCGCCACCACCATCACCACCATCTCCGTTGCCCGAACTACTGCATCCTGCGAGACTAGTTACGCCACCTGTAGCGAGAACGCCAGCTGTTTTGAGTATCTGTCGCCGCTCCATACTGCCTTATCAAACTCCCTGATATAAGGGGGGATGGCGGATTCCCAATCAGTAGGACACCGCCATCAGTTGACGTAGTGAAGCAGCAAAGCCGAACTGATGAGAGTTCATCTACCACGGCCTCATTTTAGACGGGATCTGCGGGCCATCGGTCAGTCTACTCGAACCACCTCTGGAGGTGAAGCCGATTGTTAATCCGGTTCTCGCTAGTCGGCTTCAATTCGCGTTGACGACGATCGTTCACATCATCTTCCCAGTGATGAGTATGGGACTGGCACCGTTTCTCATCTATTTCACCTGGACGGAGCATCCCCACTCCGTTTCGACCCTCTATAATCCACCTTCATAAATGTCCACTACGCGACCAGCTTCACAGAAGCACGTGTTGAGCAGGTCGACGCCGGTAGAACTGGTTGCAATCACTAGCCCGAGTCTGGTTGCTATCGCTATCGCAACGGCCGTATTCACATGGCCACCAACTATCCTCGGATGGTTCATATGTGGCTCGCTCGGACTTCTCATCGCCGTAACGTCCGGCCGAACGTCGGCTATCAAGTTCAGTCTCATCGAATGGCCCCGTCCCGAAACGAACGGCGATGTAGCGGTGAATGCTATCGCATACAACGGCGTCTTGATTATCGGAACCGCTCTCGACCAAATCCTGTGGACCGCGTCGAATAGTCTTCTACTCACTGTTGGGGTCGGAGCTATTCTTCCACTCTGGTTTCTCAAACATATTCGGCTCGTAGCGTTTCTTGACGAGGAGTAAACTCACTCCAGCAGAGAGATATTTCAGCTAACGATATTTTCCACGCTCGTCGTGATGTCAGACGGTCAAACTCTAAACCACGGAAGTAATCAGTCAGGTAAAAGTGGTTCCTTGCCCAAGGCTAGATAATGTCACCGGAAGAGCGTCAACCACAGGGAAAACACCCCCGTGGACAGACCTCTCGAACCGGGTCTGTTCGGCCACTTACTATACTTCTCGCCGCGAGCTTTTTGCTAACTCAGATCCCCGTCGCGTCCGCCCACGACCCCACCGCAACCGGTGGGCTCTCGCAAGGGCACGGGCTCATCCTTGCACTAGTCGGTGCCGCCATCCTCGGTGGATTCATCCTTCTCAAACGGCTCGATCGAATTACGCCGACAACTGCTCTCTACGGTGTACTCGTCGGTATTGCTGTCACTGCGCTCGGAGCAGTCTTCTTTGAAGCCCTCTCACCAGATCCGACATATACTGCAAGTTCGATGCCGTTCCCTCGGTCGTGGTATCAGCCACTAGCCCTATTGAGTGGCTTGGGAATCATGGTCGCAAGTTTCCTTATCGGCTGGCTGCGCTGGCCATCTCGTCCACGGTATACGTTCCTCGGCATCCTCATGGGGTTGTGGATCTCGTACCCCTATCTCATTCCTGGACACGCAAGTGATACACACCCACTCGGGTACGCAATCGTCCTCGGAACACCAATTCTGGTCGGCTATGTCGTCTGGAAAGACACAGGGAGTATCATTCGTGCAGTCCTACGTGATCCAGTCGCACGTCGATTCGGGATCGGTGTCGGTGTCGTGCTAGCACTGTTTTTCGTTTCCGTGACGGGCTACCTCTCGTTTTTCCCCGAAGAAGGGTTCCCCAGTGAGGTGACCGTAGACGTGCTTCCAGCCATCTATCAGCTGGTATCGTGGCCCACGCTTGAGATCGCGATTCCGGATCTTCCAGTCCTACATATCCCGTTTTTCCTGGCAGTGTCACCCGGCCAGGTCATCATTGTCGGGATGCTGAGCGTGCTCATCGGTCTGAACGCCGCCGTCATTGCCCGTCACTGGCGCGTCGAGGAACGCGCTGGCCTGACCCAAGGAACGACTGGGAGTGCCGCGGTCGTGGGAACGTGTACCTGCGGGTGCTGTGGCCCGTTGGTTGCGAAAATCGCCGTCTTGGCGGCAGGGCCAGCTCTTGCCGCCCCGCTATACTGGCTCTTTGTCGACTCAGCGTCACCGCTCAGTGCGCTGTTTATCGTGGGTAGTCTCCTCCTGTTCGCCGGGAGTTTGATTTATTCCGTCGAAGCAGCACGCCAGCCCGGACAATCTGCGTCCATCGTCCCGGCCGACTGAGTTGATGTATATCCCGTATGGACGCGTTGAGGTCGCTACTCGTCGATTAGATCTCGAAACGAATTCACCGCAATGAGGCCGCCACTCCCTACGACCGCAGCCATTGCGAACACCGGATTCAACAGCCCAGCCACTGCGAGAGGAATCGTAATCCCGTTGTAGAGGAGTGCTAGCTGATTGTTCTGTTTGAGACGGCGACGAGCCGCATATGCGAGGTCAAACGTCGTCTCGACCGCCGAGAGGTCGTCGTCGACGATTGAAATATCCGCAGCATCGGACGCGAGAGCTGTCCCACTCCCGAGCGAGATTCCCAAGTCTGCTGTCGCCAGGGCCGGGGCATCATTCGTTCCATCACCGACCATCGCGACCTGCCCTCGAGACTGTAACTGGCGAATCGTCGCAGTCTTTCCCGCAGGCGGAACGCCTGCAAATACGTGGTCGACAGCCGGATGGCCGTCGAGGAATGTAGTGGCGGACTTATCATCGCCGGTCAGAATGACAATATCGATACCACGGTCGCTCAGCTGAGTGACTGTGTCATCCCACCCCTCCCGTAGGTTGTCGCCCACGACGATGACGCCCTCCGCACGTCCGTCTCGACCGACGATGACTGGAAGCTGACCAACGTCGCGTGCCTCTGTTGCCCGTGTCTCGATCTCGTCGCTGACGACCCACTCTTGTTCCACGAAGAGATCGAGATTGCCCACGAGAACTCGTGTGTCCGCTACGACTCCCTCGACGCCGGTGACGTGGCTCGTGAAACCGGTGACGCGCTCAGCTCGCTCGCCACTCGCTTCTTCTACACCACCATCAGTTCTCGCAGTCTTACCGTCCTGTTGCCGTGCGAACGCGGTTGCAATAGCGTTCGCCGCTGGATGCGACGCTCGCTGTTCTACCTCCGCGACGAGCCGCAACAGATCTGCCGGTGCATCCGCCTCGAGGACATCCATCTGGCCCGTCGTGATGGTACCTGTCTTATCGAAGGCGACGACGTCGACGTTCCGAAGGCGCTCGAAGACGGTTTCGTCGAACACGACTATCCCACGGGTCACTGCTTCCTCGATACTCGTTGCCACCGAGAGCGGCGTCGCGAGCCCGAGTGCCCATGGACACCCGACCAAGAGCACGGACAACGTCGTCAGAACGGCAAGCGGGACGCCAGCCCCCATCACGAGCGACCAGCCGCCGGCGAGTATCCCTCCGATCACGACGACTGGGATGACGACTGACGCGAGTCGGTCGGCCTGTCGCTGGACGCCGTGGTCCCCGCTCTGAAGATTCCAGACCGACGTGATCAGGCGGTCGATACTGCTGGACGCACCGTCACTCACCACGAGTACAGCGGCGCCGTTTGTGACGACCGCTCCGCCGACGAGGTCGTCGCCAGCCCGCTTCTGGACAGGAAGAGACTCACCCGTCACGACTGCCTCGTCGACCGTACACTCGCCCTCGGCAAGCGTCCCATCAACCGGGATCCGTTCGCCTTCACGGACGAGAATTTGATCTCCTGGTTCAAGATCACTCACGTCAACCGTCGTCGTGGCCCCGTCCATGTCGTACCGTCTGGCAGTAGTGACCCGCGAAATGGTGAGGTCCGTCAGACGCTCCATCGCACGCTGCTTGCTCAGTGATTCGTAGAAAATCGCAGCGACCACACTCGCGGCAACCACGATCGTCAGGTCATAGAAGACGTCGATCCGTCCGAGAAGAAACGCGACCGTGCTGTACACGTAGGCGCTCACGACGGTGAGTGCGACGAGCAGGTCCGTGTTTGGTTGTCGCATCTTCAGACTCACGTACGCTCCTTGTAACAGCGGTAGGCCGGTGAACACCAGGACCACTCCCGTCAGAACGAGAAAGAGCGGCAGGATTAACAGGCCATCTCCACCGCCGATCCCGGACGCACTCGCGTACATGTCAAGCGTCCCATCACCGAAGAACGACGAGAGCTGCGCCGGGTAGAGGAGCACCGCGTACGGCAGGAGCATGAACGTCCCGAAAATAACGCCCGCAGCGTAACGAAAGCCGAGCACCTCGTCGATGTCTCGGCCGCCCGTCTCGTCTTGCTGTCGCGACCGGCCGACGGCAGTCGTCGGCCCATCACGGCCACCGTCACGACGCGTTGCCGTATAGCCGAGCGGGCTCAGCGCATCACAGAGTTCGTCCACCGAGATGGCCCTAGGATCGTACTCAACGCGAATCGTCTCGGTTACGTAGCTCGCTGCAACGTCGGTGACCCCCGTACAATCCTCGGCAATCGATTCCAGGAATGCTTCACACGTCGCACAATGCATCCCCTCTATCTGGAGGAAAACACGTGACTCAGTCAACGATTCACTGACGTCTCCTTCACGCTGAATCTCATCAGCGCCTGAATCGGACATGGCTCCGTGTGTCGTGTCCTGCTCGCCGCCATCCGCCTGCTCCCCACCAAGGACGCGCTGGACATTCTGACATCCCGTACAACAGAAAACGGCGTCGTCCCCACCTGTTAATCGGTATTCGGGGACGGTCCCGTTGCAGAGCGCGCACGTGGGGGAGGATGTATCAGGTGGAGACACCGGTGATCACCACCGACAAAAAGCGGTCCAGCCCCAGCCTCGGGACTTGAGAGGGTATCTCGGTTGAACGGCCATTACTGATGGTACAGATGCACCCATATTAACGCTGTTCAGAGACGGTGAGTCAGTCTTCGGACGTCGCGGGGGACTCCGGTTGGAGAAACATGACGTTGACACGGCCGACGGCATCGAAATCTCGGAGTCGGTACACTAATTCTCGGATTCGTGCTGCAGAGCCTTGACAGAAGATCGTCTCGAGACACCACTCCCCCTGGTGCATGTGTTGAGTCGTACTGATGATATCCTCGAATTCGTGCTGGACGGTGTGGAGTTGGCCGATGACGAGCGTGTGCTCGTAATCGAACGCCAGTGCCGCGACTGCGGGGCCTTCTACGCCTTCGAGTTCTGTGTGACGCTCGATATATTCGTGAATCGCCTCGCGCACGGCACGGGAGCGCGATTCTAATCCTTCCTCCTGCCACGTGGTATCGAACGACTCAAGAACCTCTTGAGGGATGTTCAAACTCGTTCTCATACGTAAGCCATAGACGGCGTCCCTCAAGAGCATCATTATTACGTATACCCGGATCGGGCCATAACAACCGGTATGAACCAGCCAGTACCCCTATCGAGTAGATGGCGAACGGAGTTCTCGGGCTCGCACTCGGGGCAAGTGCTCTCGGTCTCGCTCACGGGCTCGCCCCGGGCCACGGATGGGCGATTGCGGCGAGTTACGCGCTCGACAAACCGAATAAATGGTTCTACGGCGCCGCATCAAGCCTCATTCTCGGTATCGGACACCTCATCAGTAGCATCGCGATGGTGGTCGTGTACTTCTGGGCGCTCTCGTATTTCGACCTCACCCAGATCCCTTGGATGAACTACATCGCCGGAGCGTTACTCATCGCCCTCGGAATCTGGCAATATTTCCATGGGCACGACCATGCTGCGCCGGACCACGATGACGACCACAGTAACCAGCATGGACACGACGGCCAGGATCACGACCAAGATGACGCCCACCACAGTCACGATCACGCCCACGACCACGATCACACCCACGGCGACGACGAGAGCCGCGGATGGGTTGCTCGAGTTCGGCGGGTAGTGCCGTTCGTTGGCCAGTCCGACCATTCACACTCACACGACCATCTCGACGAGACGCCGGATCGCGGGCTTTACGGAATGGCAGCGCTCGCGTTCGCTCTCGGGTTCACGCACAACGAGGAGTTCGATATCATCGCTATCTGCACCGGCTCAACGTACTGCCTCGAACTGATGCTGCTCTATTCATTGGCCGTCATTACGTCACTCGTCGGTGTGACGTTGCTACTGGTGGCTGGCTACGAGCGCTACGAGGATCGGCTCGAAGACTACGCCGAGTACCTGCCAGCGTTCACGGCGACGATCCTCATCTTGATGGGTATCGGATTCATTCTGGGTGTCTTCTAATAGATTGCGCCGAAGAGGGTCTCAGTGGGACGTTATACGACACAGGAAGTGATCGGGATGTACGTGGCCGGCAACCAGTACAATGAGAGACCGACGACGATAGCGTTCTAACGACCAACGGCAGAGACACAAATCTCTCACTTGGAGCGGGTCGTTCTTCCGGGGGTTTTCTACGAGGTGACGAGCGTTTTCAGTGACCTCCAGCTAACGAATCGAGGGACGTTTTCGCAGTACTCTTCGTATTCCTCGCCGTATTGAGCACGGAGCCACGGTTCCTCGGCGAACGGAAAGAGAATGTAGATAGTTGCGGTCAAAAGGCCGTGTACCGCGAGTTTCCGGGAGTTGACCGCAATGAGTGTCCCGACCATGAAGGTGATGAATCCGACACTCTGGGGATTTCGGGTGTACTCGTAGATGCCGTCGGTTCGGAGTTCGCCTTCTCGCCCACTACTTTCCATCCACCCCAGTTCGAACAACGCTGAGAGGGCAAATCCCATCCCGAGCGTGGCGACGATTCCGCCGACGAGCTTGGGAGCAAGCTCGTCGAACACGAACGAATCGCGGTCGAGAACCGCCAATACGGGGAAGCCAGCGAAGACGACCGAGAGTATAGACCAGTTGAACCACCACCGCCACGAACTGTCTCCGATCGGCCACACCCGATAGCTCGGGCGGAAGGCACTCACGATGTACCCGACAATCAGACTGGCATCCGCAATGACGGTTGTGAGGAGGGCGCGATCTGAGAGCGAAGACATAGTCGACGGTTGGACCAAACATCCGATAAAATCTCCGCTCACCTGTTGGAAGCAGCGTTGTTGTCGGCAGCCGTCCGTGGAGGACCGAGGAGCCTACTGGTATTGTGGTGTGATGCTGTCGACTTCTTCGAGAGCGTCAGTCGCGACATCCCCTAGTTCGCCGGCCTCAATGTGAGAGTACCGTTCACGAACCATCTCTTCGGAGTTATCGAGATACCGGGCCGCCACCGTGTATCCGAACGCGCGGACAAGTACCTCCCCCATTCCACGTCGACCACCGTGCGGAGCAAGGTAATCGTGTTTCGGATGGTCGATATCGATCTCTGCAGCCTCCGAGAGCCGTTGGAGAATCGACCGTGCGCCGTCTGTCGTGATCGACGGCGGTCGAATATCCTCGTCGAGCGCCAGCAGTAAGTCTCGGGCGTATTCTTCGCGGCGTTCAGCGATTGCTTCTGGGCGTTCCCCTCGGTCGGCTAGCTCTTCCTGAACGAGCTCTGCGAGCGTCCGTTGGTCGAACGTCGGAAACACCGGCCAACGGTCCGTTGGCGGCTCCATCAGCTGGCGATAGCTTTGTAGCGGCGAGATCACCGGGTCGGGAAGGCTGGCGGCATCCCACTGCTGTTTCTTCCGGTAGACGTCCATACTCCCGTCCTCGAGGGAAAGGTCCTCCCAGCGGACGCCGCGCCGGCGTGGGTCGTTCGGGTCACGGAGGAGTTCACCAACGCGGACAGCCGTGTACGCGAGGACGAATACCAGAGCCCGGTCACGAGCCGCCTTCAGTGCCGCGTAGCGGGCTCGCTGCTTGTCCAGGGGATCAGCATCCTCCGACAGTGTCGTGTACGCCTCGATGGCGTCGCGGGCCTGTTCGTCGACATAGCGAGTGAGGGCGTGGCGCTGTTCGGACGTCCAGGCCTGCTGGTCGCCGGGCTTGCGGCCGTCGTCCTCCGGCAGCGGTGCCATCGCACTCGCCCGCTGCGCGTAATGGGCTTCAAGATATCCCTCATTCACGCACCAGCCACACCACGCAGAGATATAGCGGTAGTAGGTTTGTACCGTGTTCTGCTTGAGTCCCCGATCTCCACCGAGATGCCGGGCGTACTCCCGAAACACGCGTTCCTCGAGATCGTCGAAGGTCGGCATCCGGTCGACGTCTTCAGGGACGATCCCGGCCCAGTCGTCGTCGCCGCGGTCGCCGGCGGCCCACTCGGCGAACCGCTCGAGCTCGCGTGCAGCGTTTCGACGATAGTTCCCGCCGTCCCCACCGCGGCCTTTCCCCTTGTCCTGGAGGTAGCGCTCGAAGCTGTCGTCGAGCGGCGTCGAAAGCGCTCGATCAGGCATCTACCGGCCCTCCACCCTCCTCCGGGCCCGGTCTCGGTGCCTCTACCCTGGGGGAAGCGCCGTCGTGAGGCGGTTGCAGCATTCGTGCTTCACCGACGGCGTCGGGGTACTTTAAATTGGTCATGATTACCGGCGTAATCAGGACCAACGCTGACAGAATCCTCATATCCAGTTTTACCATGATACAGAGGTTCTATCCCCAGAAATGCGGACTTGTCCAATGGTATAAACCCCATACCACTATACAAATACTGCGACCGTGGAAGTTGAGACTACAGCGGGTATAGCAGGGCTGTGATGCGTGGTTTCAGCCGAATCAGTGAACAGAAACTGCTTCAGATCACCCTTCATTCGCTTCTTCCTGTCGCACTAACAACCAGATCATCGTTTTCCGGAGATTCTCGATAGCGTTGCCACTCGGAAATTTGCGCTGACCCAGTGCGAGGACCCTGCTATCCGATCCCAGTCTCCTTCTTCAGCAGCGTCAATGTGTTATCAGCCGTCACAACCGGTGCGTGCTCGTACTCGCCAGTCAACTCAACCTGAACTAGCAAATCGACTGCTCGCCAGATGGAGTACAGCAGACACGCGAACGCGAAGTAGAAGAACCGGAGTCCGAAATGCTTCGATGTCGTGGCGGCCATGAATCGTTTGATCGATTTATAGCCGCTCTCGATCTCCCACCGATACCCGTACTCGGTGAGATGCCCGCTACCTCGGTTCGTCATGAACACCGAGTATTGCCGATGATCATCGTGTTCAGAATTCTCTTTCCGACGGTAGATCAGCGTCGTCTCGTGCCACTCATTGTTCCCGAGATGGAGTTTCCGGTCGGTTTCGTAGCGATCTTTCCCGTGTTTGAGCAATCGTTTTGCCTGCGCTTTTTCGCTGGTCTGCATCCGCTTCGGGACCACGTACGATAGCCCGCGCTGGCTGATCATTTCCAGAACGTGCTGGCTATCGAACTCCCGGTCCATCAGTACGTTATCGACGTGAACCATCTCCTCAGCAGAGTCCAAGAGGTCCTCAACGATTTCTAAGCGGGACTCACCCTTCCGAACTGGCCGTGCGTCCAGCACAATCGGTACTGCATTGCCGACTAATTGGACGGTGGCCCACTGATAGGCGTATTCGTCGGTCTTCTCTTTCGTCCCGATGATCTCGTCCTCATAGCCCGTTCTATCGCCCGTGAAGAGATCCGCTTCGGTGATGTCGATGGCGACAATCCCGGCTCGGAAGAACTGCTCCGTCTCCGCGACCTCGTTCAGGAGCCTATTAACGGCCTGTCGGTACATCTCACGGATCTCCGCGATTGAGAGATCGCGAATCTGCTCGCGATGGGCGTGACCTAACGGTGTCCGATCTCTAGTCGTCTCGTAGGTGAAGCTCCGAGCACCCTCATTAGCGGCTAGATTCTCACGGAGTCCCAGATACGTCTGCAATCCCCAGTAGGCGTTCTCGTGAATCTCACAGCCCTCACCTCGGTCCAAGGAGAACGCAGGGAAGACGACGCGGCTGACGTGCTCGGTAATCGTCTCCGCCCGCTCTAAGACGTGTTGCTCATCCGGTATCGAATCCTCGTTGCCGCTGTTCCGATAACAGAGCTTCCGCTCAGGATCGTGTGGGACCGAGACACCTGCCTTCTGGGCTTTGATGAGGATCGTCCGCGCAGCTGTCTCGACTGTACTGCGAAGCTCGGCAGTGAACCGTTTGTGCCAACTGCGCCACAGCGTCGACTGGTCGGGGACAGACTCTAAATCAAGTCGCTTGCAAACTTCTGGCGAGGCGTCGAGGTATTCGATAAGAGCCGTTTCATGAGTCCATTCGTGGAGTTCTTTCAGCACGAATACCCGAAAGAGCGTGTCCATCTCATAGCGTGTGGAACACGAGTAACGGTCGTGTGCCTCGAAAGCGAAGTAAGCCAACGGAAGTGCGTAGACGAACTGCTCAACCGAGTCATGAGCGCCGTGTTCGAACCACGATTCCGAGACAACCCGAACGTCTGATTCCAGCCCAGCGAGTGAACTCCGATCGTACAGTGGCGTCGAATTGTATACTGGCCACTCCGTATACGACCGTCGAGCGATCCGTCGAAAAACAGTTTGCCGAGACCTCCGAGTCGGTGCCACTGGAAGAGCCTGAACACCGAATCACCCATTCTTTTTCGAATCGATAATTTAGACCCGCGCCAGAGCGCTTATAGATAAATCGAACCAAGGGATATTTTGTATCTGGGAGTCGGACCACGAAGTACGAATGTTCGACAGGATAGAGACACGACCACAACTCGCTACGATTGGCCGGCGCGGACAACTGGTTTTACGAACCCTGTTTGAGACCGATGGTTGAGCACACCCGAACGCTGGACTTCAAAATCGCCTTCGCGATCGGCCTGGGGACGATGATCGCCGCTGGCATCTTCTCCCTCTCCGGGACCGCTGTCGCGGCGATTGGCTCCAGTGCCGTCATCGCGTTCGTCATTGCAGCTATCGTCGCCGGAATCACCGCCGCCGGTTACTCCGAGTTCGCCTCGATTTACTCCGAGAACGGTGGTGGCTACCTGTTCTCCTCGCGTACGTTCGAAAATGACACACTCATCTACGCCATCGGCGCGATGTTGTTCCTCGGATACACCGGAACGACGGCGTTCTATCTCGCGACGATGGACGAGTGGTTCTTCCGGTTCGTGCTCCCCGAACCGCTCCACGTCCTGCCCCACGGGACGACGGGCATACTCGCTGCGCTCCTCCTCGGCACGCTGAACGCACAGGGGACCGAGGAGAGCGGCACCTTCCAGCTACTCGTGACTGGTGCGAAGGTGGCGGTCCTGTTCGCTTTCATCGGCGGCGCGCTCTCATTCCGAGGGCCGTCGGCGGCGGTGGGAACCTTCGCAGCGAACTTCTCGACGGATGTGGTCAGCATCGTCACAATCGCAGCGCTGGCGTTCATCACGTTCTTCGGCTTCTCCGCCATCGCCGCCAGCGCTGGCGAGATCATCGAACCAAAGCGGACCGTCCCCCGGGCCATCGCCGCCTCCATCATCACCGTCACTGTACTCTATGCCCTGGTCATCGTCGCGATGGTCAACTCGCCGGTGCCCGCGGAGGTCATCGCCCGTGAGGGCGAAACAGCCATGGGACGAGTCGCTGCCGGCTTCCTCGGTCCGATCGGCCGTTCGCTCATCGTCGCCGGCGCCATCTTCAGTATGGTGAGCGCCTCGAACGCGTCGATTCTCGCTGCCAGCGGTATCGGTTCGCTGATGGGTCGCCAGGGGCAGGCTCCTCGCCCCTTTTCTCGGATTCATCCGCAATACAACACCCCATTCTGGAGTGTCGCCACCGCGACGGGCACCATTGTCCTCCTGATCGTCACGTTCATCATGTTGTTCCCGGCAGAGGGGGGTGTACTCCCGTTTCAGCTAACTGTTCCCGCCCCCGTGGTCGGCTCACTAACGCTCACCGAACTGGGACTGACGACGCTGACCGGGTTTGCGACGCTAAACCTCCTGTTGCCGCTCTCAGTCGTCAACCTCGCACTCATCTATTCGCGTCGGCGCTATCCGGATATCAAGCGAGGCTTCCGGGTCCCTGGGGTGCCTGTTGTGCCGGTGGTGGGCATCCTCGCGAACCTTGCCCTGATCTACAACTTGCCACTGAAGGGCGTCTTGGTCGGTGTATTCCTCGTCGGTACGTTGCTAGTGGCGTACCTGTCGTGGGGCGGCGCTCCGGCTGTCGACGAACTGTTCGAGCAGGTCGTCGAGCCACAACCGGCCACCACCGAAGGAACAGGTGGTGGTAGCGATACCGAGGAGAGTGACGGAGACCGATACCAGGTGCTCGTCGCGGTCGCGCGACCGGATAGAGCGGCGCGATATATCAAGCTCGCTGATACCCTGGGGAAGCTCCAACACGACGATCCCCAGATCCGTGTTCTGAACGTCACGCAGATCCCGGAACAGACGCCGTCGGAGGCAGTCCGTGAGACCGCTGAAGGGCGCGTCACCCGGATCCAAGAACTACTGTCGGGACAGCAACTCAACGCCGACTACACCGTCGAAGGGCACATTTGTCAGGACGTCGCCTTCGACATCATACAGACCGCCCGTGAGGGTGATGTCGATCAGATCCTCATGGGGTATCCCGAGGAGCACACCGACGTGGCCGAGACAATTGAATACAAAGCACCCTGTGGAGTCATGTTCGTTCGCGGGTTCACCGACGAGACGGACACCTCGGTCATCAACGTCGGCGCAGGTGGGGGTCCCCATCACAAGGCGTTGCTTCCGATGGTCGAGCAACTCGGTACGAACGGCGCAGAACTCCACGTCATTAGTGTCGATCCTAACGGTGGCGGTGGCCGTGCGGAGTCGGCAGAGGCGACTGTTGCTGGACTTTCCGACGCACCCGAGGTACAGGTCCACAACGTGCGGGCATCGACCGTCGCGGAGGGGTTAGTCGAGACGGCTGCCTCGAACGGGGGCATCCTCGTTATCGGTGCAACCCGGACCCGCAGACTCAGGCGCTGGGTGTTCGGAAGTACGCCCGACCGCGTCATCGATCTCGCAGATGGGGCTGGTGTCCCTGTCATCGTCTACGCCGGCGCTCGCGGCGTCCAAGGGCCGATCGAGGACTATCTCTACCCCATCTACCGCTCACTGACTGGTCGCCAGCGAACAGAGGCACCCGCTGAAGGATCATCGATGGAGGGCGACTAACCACATCAGCACCGGAGATGTCCCGCAACAACCCAAGAGATGGTACGACACAGCAGCGACTTGCCCGGAGTCGGACGCAGGTTCAGCGACGCGGTCAGCGGTGGAAGCGGTCGGTGACAGGACGCCTGCGATCCGGAGACCGGACTGAGAACTTTCGCGTCGCCATTCGGTGTCACCCGGACGAGACGGGAGCACGAGCTCGAATCAGACGGAGACGGATTCGGTGACGGGCGAAGATCAGTCGGATCGGGGTCGAGACCTCGAAGAACTCATTCGAGCCGAACTCGAACAACGGGAGGACGTTACAGCGTTCGAACTCCGGGACGCCGATGACGGCGGAATCGTTGCCGAACTAGAACAGGAGGGAAGGGTGGAGACGTATCTGATTACGCTTGAGTCACGCCCCGACGGCTCCGAGGAAACCCACTGGATCTATCTGGGGGAGAAACACGACAAGAGCTAGTGGGCGGAGACGGACTCACCGTCCGCCAGAACAAACGGATTCTCACTGGTGTTCTTGGACGTGCTCCTGTGCAGTTTCGCGATCCGAAAGTCCCAACGTGTGTTCCCGTTCCGCACCACATCTGGGGCAGGTGTGCGTGTACACGATGTCTGCACCGTCGGCCTCAGCATCCCATGTTCCGTCTTCGTCTTCGAATCCACACTCTCGACAGACGAACTCCTCGTGATCGTAATACTCTTTGAGCTGTTCGAACGGGGAGCGGCTACCATTCGAGGTCATATCACCCAGTACATTTTCGAAGCACAAAAAAGCAACCCACTATATTATTGAACAAGCATTCTAATCCGGTTTGTGAAGAGGGTTCAAAAATCTATTTTGCCAGTCATCGGTATCGAGTAGAGGGCACAACGTCTTTGCCCGGATAGCCAGTAATTACAACTATGACCTACCGGCCCGACGAAATCGACCGGCGGATCCTCTACTACCTCGGGGCGAACGCGAGAGATACATCCGCCCCGATGATCGCCGAAGAGGTGGACGTCACCCCAGCGACGGTACGCAACCGAATCAATCGACTAGAAGAACACGGGATCATCCGAGGCTATCACGCCGACATCGATTACGAGAACTCGAACGGCAAAGTGACCACCCAGTTCACCTGTACCGCTCCCGTCAGCAAACGATCGGCGCTCGCTAACGAGGCCGTTTCGACCCCAGGAGTGATACACGTCAGAGAGCTCCTCGCTGGGCAAGAAAACCTCGTGATCACCGCCGTCGGCGAAGATACAACTGATATCAACCGCATCGCCCAACAGCTCTCAGCAGCCGGAGTCACGATCAAACGAGAGGATATCGTCCTCGACGAGACATTCCAACCGTACCACGGGTTTGCTCCCGAGGACGATCGTGCCCCGTCTGCAGTAACCGACTTTCAGACTGTCGTCGGTGGCGGGGAGGTCGTGGAGTTCACCGTCTCGGAGACTGCCGACATCGCCCAACTATCGCTGAAAACTGCCAACCAGAACGGGCTGTTACCTGACGAGGTACTGGTCGTAGGCATCGAGCGTGATGGAGACCACATCACTCCCAACGGTGATACGCAAATCAAGCCAGGCGACCTCGTGTCGGTGTTCTCGCCGGAAGCGCTCCCGGAGCAACTCGTCAACGCCTTCGACAGCGAGCCCCGACCGGTAAACGAGCGGGTGTAAATAGCTGTCCGAGGGAGCGTTGCACGATAGCTGGCTGGTGGTCACGTCGGAATGTCTACTCGGTCAGAGGAAGGACGATACCAAACACAAACGGCGAGAGAAGCGCGACGATGACGCCGATCGCCGCCATCGTCATCAACAGACTGTGTTCCCAGGCCGGGACAGACATCCCGACTTTTTGAATCCCGAATTCACCAAGTTCACCCACCGCGAACAGCCCGATGCCGAATAAGAAACTCAGTTTCGTGAGTCGTGGGTAGTCCAGATCTCCGTATCGTCCTTGCATATCTCTGAATCGCTTCCTCAGGACCAAGTAGATTTCTGTTTGGAAAACGTAAAGCCCCTTGAGTCCGGATTCAGAACCAATTATGAAGTCAGCATTCGAGATCCTTCCGGAACTACTCGAACTCGTCGTGTTCGGTCTCGGCTCTGCAGGCCTATCGGTGGCGGGACTGTACATCGAACAGTTCGCACTCATATCGGTACAGACCGGCAGGACCGTGATTGGAGTATGGGCCGCTGTGATTGGGTGTGTCGTTTTCGCCTTCGCATATCTCATGGCGACGGACAAAGCCGCACACAGCTTTGAGAAGGTCAAGCGCGAATTCACTGACTCGATTAAGTAACTCTCATATCGAACAGGAGTCGATCGGGGGAGGCAAACTGAACGGCTGACTGAATCGATACACGGTGGGCACATCTCCGTCGAGACGACTGGTCCGAACGAACTCCTTGTCCGAGTAATGGACTGAATAGCCGGAGAACTCCAATTGGGGGCTACTCGGCACGATACCAACGGGTTTGCCGTTGTTACGAAGACGAAGAGAGGGACGTCTGGATGTTGAGCGTCTTCTGAATGATCTGCCGTGACGCCATCGAACAGAGGAAATACCAGACGATCCAGGTTGACATCGGTCCGAGAAGTGGCTCTTGCCACGAGACGGCACCGGCCAGTGGAACAATTAGCCCGGTCTGGCCAGCACCGAGGTGGCCACCTCGAACCTTCCAGCGGAGCCAGAGAAACACCGGGATCGTTATGAGCATGATCCAGACCATCGGACGAAACTGGAGTTTGAACATTCCCAGCTGGTCTCCGGCTGCCTCCATCTGCTCCTCTTGAATCCGATCCAGCGCTTCGTCGTCACCGCGTTCTTTCGCCGCCTCTTTTCGCTCCTTCAATTCCTTCATCCGCTCCTGATACGCCTGCATTTTCTCGCGGTCCATGAGTCGTGCCTGCAGGACGGTCGAATACAGCCCGGTAACGACTGCAAGGACGATGATGACCGCGTAAAACGGAAGGGCGTCGGTGATCGGCGCGAGAATAATGTTGTCAAAAGACGCGATAACATCACGGATGCCCTGATTCCAGTACCCAGCAAACAGCGCAAGGGCAGCCACCCCAGCTGCCTTGTCATACCAAGCCCAGGACTCCGACTCTATCTCGTTTTCGCCCGTTGACTCGGTAGAGACGCTCCTCTGTTCTTCTAGCATCTGTCGAACTCGCTCGGGGTTCGCAAGCGTAAATCCAGTGCCTCCACTCACAAGCACGCCGCTTTCGATCAACCGGCCCCACTGATCGGTTGAGATCGCATCCCTGACGTCGTCCCACTGTAGTTCCTCACTCCCTCGATCACTTCGTTCGAAGACCACAGACACCGCCTCGCGCATCGCCGAGTTATCAAGGAATAATTCTAACGGTTCCACTGGCATACCGATATCGGCTGTTTGAACCAAGTGGTTATCAACTATTTCGTTTCCGGAGCAGTCTCAATACGGAACAGGGACGCCGACTCTGGCGGGCTGGTCACTTCCACTCGTCTAACACCGTTTGTTCAGCCCGCCACGCCATCTCAGAGAGGACTTTTTCGAACGTAGCGAACACATTGTAACAGATCGAGACCGCCATTCCCGTGAGAAAGAGCGTCACCGCCTTGCCGAACGCAAGTGCGATGAGCCCGTGTGTAACGGCGATGGGAACAAGCCCCGAGAGGTAGTGGATGCCGGCGAGAATAAAATATGACGGTGATTCTTCGATATCGACAGCATCCACGGCCCCGCCGAACGTAGCCACTGCGAGAACCCCGAACCCGGTGATTGCCCCGCTGGCATACTCGACGATGCCGAGCGTGTGGAGCAAGCCAAACTCGTTGATCAGGAGCAGGCCCGATCCCCAGAATGCAATCGTAAACCCGTACGCGAACGACTCCTCGACGATGAGATTGCGGACGAAAGTTCGGTCCATGACACGTCAAGTTACGCTGGACCGGATAAAGTGACTGGCGACGGAACAACTTGGTTTGGAAAGAACAGACAGGATCAGGAGTCCTCAAAGACAGCACGGACTTCGGTCTCGAATTCCGTGACCTCTTCCTCGAGGAGGTCGCGCTCGAAGTAGAGAAGTTCGACAGCAAGCACGACGGCGGCGATACCGAGCACCATGTAGAACGTGTTCGGCTCGCGGGTGTAGAGGTTGTACAGCATCAACGGAAAGAAGCCCAGCGCGCCGACGGTCCCGACCGCGGGAACGATGGCGTTCACTTCCTCGTGGTCACGCTGGCGGAACGCGAGGTAGCTCATCGAGCCAAATACTAGGATGAACGCCAGCGACGCGAACGACGTAATAGCGCCGAGGCTCCCGTACCACGCGAACACTGCGGTCAGGGCACCGAGGACCAGAACCGTCCGTTCGGGGATGCCGTCAGCGGCCGCGTCCCCGATCTGATCGGGGAGCAGGTCGTCACTGAGCATTCCCTTCGCGAAGTGTGCCGACGAGAACAGGGTCGCGTTGATAGCACTCCCCGTGGAAAATAATGCCGACAGCGCGAGGACGACCGCTCCGACGCGCGCCAGCCCGTAAGGCTGCATCATCATCGATGCGGCGTCCTTCAGGGCGACGTGAGGGTGAGACTCGAGGGCTTGGGGAACGAGGTTCACCGTCACCATCCCGACAAGGATGTAGATGACGACGGCGACCGGAATCGAGATATACACCGCTTTCCGGATCGTGTCGACGGGATTCTCGACGCTCTCCTGGTCGTAGAACAGGAGCTGCCACCCCTGGAAGGCAACGAACGAGATGGCAGCCGCCACGACGGGTCCGAACCCGCCGAACTGGCTGACCCCGTACTCGAAGGACGCACCGCTGAAGCCGTAGGCATACACCAGTCCGAGGATTCCGAAGGCAACGAGGATACCGACCTTCAGCGCGACGAGGACGTTCTCCGCAGCGCCGGTAGTCTGTGCCCCCAGCAGATTCAGGCCGACGAACCCGGCCACGGCCACCACCGAGATAAGTGGTCTGGTCGGGAGGCCCATGAAACTTGTCGGGACGATGTCGAACGCAGCCGTAAACTCGCCGAAGGCGAATGCGTACATCGCCATCGAGCCGATGTATCCGAACAGGAGTGTCCAGCCGATCATCCCGGCTATCGTGGAGTTACCGAGATAACATTGGACGAACGTCACAGAGCCACCCTGGTTGTCCGTGAGGCAGTTGAGCTTGTTGTACGAGTAGCCCGCACACATGGCGATGACCCCGGCGACGAGAAACGCGATCCAGATGGCCGACATGGTTATCCCCGCCACCACGCCAAGAACGGCGTAGATGCCGCCTCCGATCATGCCGCCGAGTGCCATCGAGACGCCTTCTTTCAGTCCAAGGCTGTTACTCATGGCTATCGAGTTCCAACCTCTACAGTTCTCACAAGAAATTAGTGGCCTGCAAGGGGTGAATCCTTCGCTTGATGCTGCAAGGCTTTCTGATGTTTGAAAGCTTGTGCATTAGATTGACGACGGTCTGCTATCTTACAATTAATAAACTGTTTTGGATTAGAGAATTGGATGTCTTGAAAATTCAATCGACTAGGTCTGAACATTTCCATTTCAATGAGCTTAGCCATATGCATTGAGACAACCAGTCTCAACTTCTGTGCGACGGCAGTCGGCCAAGATAAGATGCTCAATGCGTGGAAATTGACTGAATTTGTGGACACAGTTGGTAGCAACTACCTTTGGATTTGATAATTGGACGACTTCCACGACGAAAAGTGATAGATTGAGTTTGTAAAAATCGAGTTTCCGGCGAGGCGGGCCAGCGCTGCCGCTGGCCCACCGAGCGAACCCGACTCACGTCAGGCGATTAGTCTGGTAGGCCGAGTCCGTACTCTTGTTTGGCGATTGTGAGGAACGTCGATGCACGGATGCGAGTCCCCGCTCGCTCGTCGCCGAGCGAGCGTTTCATCAGCACGTCGACAAGTCGCCACAGCGAGTACAGCAAACACGCGAAGATGAAATTGAAAAACCGGTAGCTGTGGTCTGTACTGGTAGTTTCGCCCATGAACGACTTGGTTTTCTTGTAGCCGTTCTCGATACCCCACCTGTTAGCGTACTGTCGTGTAAATCGTGCAATCTGGTGAACAACCGCCATCTCGGTCGAATCACCGTCTGCAACGTCCAGATCGGGATGGTTCGTCTCGAAGACGACGTGTCGTATGCCGTCGTCGGAGACGGCATACGACTCCTTGTAGGCCATCTCCTCTGCTGTCTCCAGAAACTCCGAGCCGAGCGCCCACTCGACGGTTTCCTCGCCCGGTTCCTCGTCGAAAATCCCGAGAAACTCCTCACCGAGTTGGCGGTGAATTGCCTGCTTCTGTGCGGACGGATCGGGAGCCGACTCGGGGGCCGACCCCGAGTCGGCTTCCTCCTCTGGGGCACCGCCGTCGGGCAGCATCTCGTCGCTCCTCACGTTGGCTCGTGGGATCCAGAACCGTTTCCGCGGCGGCCGACCGGCGGCCGCCGCGTCGGATTCGACGTGAACCGTGGTGTCGTCTCGAGCTACCCGCTTTGCGGTCAGCTTCTCATCACGATACATCTTCGATGGGTTGAGATAATGAACGTCGTACTGTTCGCAGACGTCCTTGACGGCGTTGTTCTCGAACTCACGATCCATGAGGACGAGGTCGATATCGACTATCTCAGTCGCCTGTTCGAGCAATCTCTCGACGATTTCGTGGCGAGCCATTCCTTTCACGACCGGCACCGAATCCAACACGACCGGCATGTCGTTCCCGACGACTTGGATGGTCGCGTACTGGTACGCGACCTCCTGATTGTTCTCTTTCGTGCCGAGAATCTGCGTCTTCAGCTCCTCAGTCCCACGTGTTCCCCAGAAGGGTTTTCCCTCAGTGATGTCAATCGCCGTGGTCTGCTTACCAGTGAGCTTTCCTTTCTGTCTCGCGCGGGCGATGACTTCGGTCATCGCCGCGCGATGATTCTCACGCTGTTGTTCGATCGAGAGACTGCGGATGCAGTTGCGGTGATACGAACCAGTGGGTGTTCGCTCACGCGTCGTATCTTCGGCGAAGTCACCAGCACCAGTCTCGGCGTAGAGATCCTGGCGACAGCCGAGATAGGTGTGTAACTCCAGGAAGGCGTTGTCGTGAATCTCAGTGTTGTCGGGCCGGTCGAAGTTCACGACCGGCCCGACCAGTGGCTTTGCAGTCTGCCAGACGTCCTTGGCTGTCCGCCGTGCGAGGCGTCGTTCCGAGCGAGCACTCCGAGACGAATCGTCGTCGTCCGGGTGCTCAGCTGTGAACGCACGCTCAGGCACGGACACACCGTGGGCGCGGGCAACGCTGACGACCTTCTCGACGGTGTCTCGAAGGTCGTCGCGGTACTCCTCAGTAAACCGGTCGTGCCAGGCCGTATACAGCGTCGACTGATCGGGACGGGATTCGACGTCGAGCGCGTCGCAAAGCGACGGCTCGGCGTCGAGATACCGACAGAGTGCGGTTTCGTGGTCCCAGTTGTGATACAGCCGAATGAGGTGAAGCCGGGTGACGAGGCCGAAATCGGTGGTGTTGGCGTGCCAGGTCGTGCAAGGATCATCGATCGGCGTGCCGCCGATCGTGATCGGCAACCACCCGAGAAACGCCTCAACATCGTTGTGAGCAGCGTGTCCGAACCAGTAGGACGCGAGGTGGAATCCTCGCCAGGACACCGGTTGTTGCTCACTGTCTTCGGTCGTCAGTCCCCAGCATTTTCGGGCGTACTCGGGCGATTCCTCGTGAAGCGGGTCGAACGCTTCTGCACGAGTCGTGGCTGTGTGGGCCATCGACTACCGCGATGGCCCACACGCCACTCAGGTCGTGCATCAAACGTGACAGCCAACGGAGAGCGTCTTGGTCCTCAACCTCCGCTGAATCCCACGCATTGAGTCTGTCATCCCGGACTACACGCGACGGACGTTCGGACCCAGTTTCGAGCATAATCGCAAGACTCCAAGCAGGTGGATGTCTCATTATCTACATAATGTACAAAATGTGCGAAACACAGATAGTGGAGACAATTGACCAAATTCCCATTTAGTCGTTCGCGGCCTGCTCGCTTAGCATCTCCACAACTTCCTGTACACGTTCCTCATCAGCTTCGATATCACGCTCTCGAAGGATCTGGAGGGCGACCTCGTCACCGTGGTCCGCAATCACCTGGAGACACGCATCTTGAAACTCTCTTCCCTCAAATTCGGGAACATCAAACATGGAGCACGCAGCAGTTACCGATGATCGCATCCGGGTGACGCCATTCCACGTTTCTTCCCGGACATAGAAGCCGTGCATATCGGTCTCGTCAAAGGAGAAGGCCGGCCCACCGGTGGATCCGTCCACATCCTCCTCATCCTGCTCAGGAGTGGACTCGGTCTCCGACTCTGTGTCCTCAGTAGTGATCTCCTCATCTGGCTGCGATTCAGCCTCGGTGTCAGTACGTTTGTCGTCGTCCGATTCGACTTCTTCCTCTGTTTGTTTGAGCTGTTCAGCGACGTCTCCGAAACGGTCGTCCTCATTAGGCATGGCTGTGTTCCTCCACGAGGTCCGCTAAGTGGTCGAAATTCGGGATCTGGTCACAATCTTCGTCGAACTCCGAGACGGGCATTCCTTGCTTGAAGGCGCGAGAAATTGCGGTCCGTTCGCGAATCCCTGGCTTCGGGATACTATCAATGGTGCGTCCCGAATCATCGAGGGCTTCGAAGATTTCTGGGTCGACACGAGCGTACTCAGGGACGAACGAACCAAACTCCCGGTTGAGATTTTCAACGAGAGTCCGATGCTCGTTGTGTTGCCCCATTGTTTCACGAATCATATTCGGGGTAACTGCGAGGATATCCAATCCAATATTCTGCCGGATTGGGGAGATCTGGCGCTCAATCATCTTATTGAGCCCATTAATCGAGCCAGCACGCGGAATCAGCGGGACTATGACGCGCTGGACGGCGATGAGGGCGTTATCGGAGAGCTTCCCACGGCCGCCAGCAGCATCAATTATCACGTAGTCGTATCCGTTTTGGATGAGCGGATCGACGACGTTCCGCCGAAGCTTCACGTCTGCGAACCGCTCGTCTTTCAGCCTCGTCTCAACGTTCTCGAGCTCGTTGCTCGATGGGAGAAGGTGAACACCGAAATCCGTCTCAATAAGCAGGTCTTCGGGGTCCTCACCATCGATGAGGGCGTCACCGAGGTCAGCATCTCGGTCGTACGCATCGTCGTACCCAAGCTGGGTCGTCATATGCCCGTCCTTATCCAGGTCCAGTAGGACTGTCTCATGGCCACGAGCAGCGAGTCGATCAGCGATATTGAGCGCGATGGTGGATTTTCCCACGCCTCCCTTGAGCAACGAGACAGCTGCTCCAGGAAGTCCCTCGAACTCGTCAGCACTCATAGGTCAGCACCCCCGCAAGAAGTGAATTTTGTACATTTTGTAAATAATGTACATTGTGTAGATATTGAAGGTTGTGCGAGTTTCGTGGATAATGTACGTTTTGCTCTGTTCATACGCGGTCAATGAAGCTCGTCCACCTTAATTCTGCGTCAGACAGATTGCGTGCGCCATCTACACAATCTACATCATGCACATTTTGTAGATTGTCACCACAATCCACATTCGTCATAACCTGCGCCAGCCCTATATAATCCGCATTATGTACATTATCTGCATTCCATACGTAATCATCCCGATCGCCACCATCCACATCAAGCACTAATTATCGGAACACGCAATCTGCATAATTTACATTATTCGGATTGTGCAGATTGCCTATGATATCTACACAGTCCAGTCATTCAATAAGAGAGTCCCGAGTGGTGGAACTCAGCCAGAGCCGCTCTACCCAGACCGCTAGTAAGAGTTTTAACTATTACCGGATTATTGGTAACCACCAAATGTACGAGGTGCTCGACGACACGGCGGCTCAGACCATTCTCGCCATCGAGAGTGGTGACTCCATCCGTCGTGTTGCCCAACACCTCCACACGCCGTACGAGACGGTGAGACAGGCCGTCAATCGGCTGGAAGATGCAGGCTACGTATCCTATGACAACGGCCTCACTGTCGTCGACGAGCGCGTACGCGACGCAGCCCGCGACCTCGTCGCTGCGAGCGCCGGCGTCAGTCCACCCTCCATCGAGGAAGCGTACGTGATCCCACAGTTCGGTGACTGGCCGTTCGTGTTCACGCGGATCGATGCCGTCTACGTGTGGACTCAGGGCGGCTACCAGGTCGGTCGCGAGCCTGACGACTATCCATTGTTCCTCGCTGTTCGTGAGCAGGACGTCGACGCCTGGGAGACATTTTTCGGGTCGTTCGACCTCCCCACCGCATTCGAGCGACAGTCCCGAGACGAGTTGGACGGACCGCTGCAAATCGTCCTCGAGCCCCGCCCTTCACTCGACATCGAGCACGTCGAAGGGTACCCGGTGATCCCGAGAGCTGAGACGATCGAGTACATGCGCGAGAACTACGCCCAGTTCCAATCGGCGCTGGCGATGCTCGACCGGATGTACGAGGAACTCGACCTCGGCGTCACGTATCGAGAGACCGAACGGGCGCAGCCATGAGCTTCAACAACCGAAGTGACGCGCTCATCGAATTGCTCGAGGAGCTCACCCAAGAGGGCCATGAGTACGTCCTTGTCGGCGGTTACGCTGTCTCAGCGTTCAATGCTCGCTTCTCCACGGACCTCGATATCGTCGTCGCCCCGGACTCCAAGGCTGACTTCGTCGAATTCCTCGATCGACAGGGCTTCGAGGAAACGGACAGCCACGCAAAGGAGTGGTTCTACGACACCGAAGTGATCGAGTACGAGAAGCGGCTCAAGCCGCAACAGCCGATCGGCTTCGATCTCTTGGTAAACGGTCTCGGGTGTCGCCAGACGGAGGCACAGTGGTCGTTCGACTACCTGTACGACCACAGCCACCAACAGGAGGTGAGCGGAGGCACAGTGACGACGACAGCCAGAGTCATCGATGGGGCAGTCCTCGTCGCGGCAAAGCTCCACAGCGGCCGTGAAACAGACCTCCGAGACGTCCTGGCAGTGGCAGAAGAAATCGACCTTGACGCTGTCACGCCTCACCTGCGGAGAGGGGACGACGATGCGCTCCGGGAGCAACTCGAGCGTGGACTGGAAATCTTAGAGAGCGACGAACTCAAGCACGGATTTCGGAGCGACTTCGGGGCCTCAGCGGTCTCAAAAGAAACGGTCGACGCTCTTCAAGAGTATCTGTCTGCGGAGATTGACCACCTTAGCTGAGGGGGAGTCAGACCCTCTTGATCGGAAGTGAAGATGGGTCCTTCAGCGGTGTTTGTAGTCGGTCAAAAAATTGGAGGGGCGGTGTCAGTCGACCGTCGCTAACACACGGACATCCGTAGCTGAGTGTCGTTCCCGTTCAGTACGAGCACCGTGCTCGCGGAGGAATTTATCAATACGGTCGGCGAGGGATTCCGCATCCTCCCTATCGACGTGGACGATCAGCGTCGGACGCTCCTTGTCGCTGTTTTCAATCACGAGCGAGACATCCTTGAATTCGTCCGGCTGTCTATACGCCTCGAACTCATCGGCGACCTGGTCGGCCAGATCGTCGAGTACTGCAATCGGTTCCTTTGTCATAGATTGAATTTCGGGTTGGGAAGGTTGTGCAATCGCGAACGAACGGAGAGGGCGTGACTTTCAGAATCACCTCCAGCAGACAAATCCGTACGAAGCCTTCTCACACCGATGGTTTACCCAGAAGACGGATCCACAGAAGGGACAATTGGCTAGAGTGCTCGCGGATCGCTATCGACGATGCTCGCAAACGCGACGTTCTCCTGAACTTGTTCGATTTCAACTGTTGGCTCGTCGCCGGGTTGAGCGTTGGGAACGATCACGACGTATCCACGGTCCACCTTCGCAATACCGTCTCCCTGATCGCCGACGGTTTCGATTGTCACGTCGCGCACCTCTCCCTCATCAACAGGAGGACCAGACGAATCATGGCTCGTTGTCCCCTGAGAGGCGGGATGCCGGGGGCCCTGTGGAGATGTTGATTCAGCTTCGGAGGATGAATCAAGAAGAGCGATGCGGTACGTTTCATCAACGGTCAGCGCCCTGTGCTTGATCTCACTCGAGGGGATCTCAATGACGAATGTGCCATCCTGTTCCTCAATTTCCGCAGTGAACAGCGAACAAAGGGAGTCTGAGATTTCTACCATGGCTGGATTTGATACTGGATGCAATTAATCGGTGCCGTTCGGAAGCATCAAAATGTATCAGCTGTCCTCAATTGGTTCGTCCCAAGGAATATCTCGCTTGTGGACCACAGCGAGCTTCGAGTCGTCTTCAGTTTCCATTGCACTAAGACCACGCTGGACGAGAGTGTGAACCTGTCCAGCGGACTCAGGGAACGAAAACTGGTCATCCTCCGCATCATCTCGGAGTTCAAGATAATGGAGGTACAACCTGAATGTCGTATCTGCCCCGATAGGCACCCAAATCGTCCCGATCTGCCCAGTTACCTGATTGTCCCAGTGCGCCAAGAGCTCCCGGATATCGTCGACGAGGTCCTCCCCAGAGGTGCGCAGGCGAAGGGAATAGTCTTGATCGCACTCTATATCCTCAATCATATCCCGGAGGAAGGGCTCGGCCTCCAAGGCAGTGGGTGAGGATTGATCCGCTTCTAGAAGGTGTTCTAACGCCCGAATTTCTTCACGCCGAGCGGCTACAACGTAGGCGACGTTGTATGTGTCCTCGGGGAAGATTTCGTGCTGGCTCGGCTGCTGTGCCTCAGGGACAAAATCTCCGGTGGATGAGCTAAATAAGGTCTCAAAGAGTCCCATAAGCTTCGTCCGCAGGGCACCCATAAGTACTTCCTGTCATAACGAATCTCGACCACGGGACAGTGACTTAGTGGTATTCAGAAAATCTCGTGAGAATCTTGACCGACTTGAGAGTGAGTATGAAACTCATCCAATATATAGAGGATTGAAACGTCAAATAATGATCTCAGCTGCTGTTGATATCGGACGACGTCTTTCTTATCTCCAGTCACAACCCGATGAAGCACCCCGCGTTCTGCAAGCCCTATTGCGTCAAGAAGCCACTGAGAGTCTACTGGAGGGATTCTGGACTCTCGAATTCCAATATGCTCATCAACGAGACCGCGGGCACGGTCCTGTTCATCATAGGTGGAGGACATAACGTGGACAGCATCCATTAGTGCGTCTTTCCGCTCTTTTGCGTCGTGGAGAACACGATCTCGAAGGTCTTCGACACACCGTTTTGCATTCCGCGGAGTGACTTCACGCGAGGAAAAGTAGTTCTGGAAGTGCCGCACAAAGTGTGGCTTGGCCTGACTTCGAACCTCAATGTTGTCGAAGAAAATCTCTAATATCCTCTCAAACGAAAGTCCATCGTAGCGCTGTAAATCGATTTCCCGGTTGTACATTGGGATATTGTCTTCCACATTCTCTTGAAAGTCTTCAAGAACGGTTCCGAACACGCCACCTGTATCGTCAGGGTCAACCTGTAGCTGATCGGGGTCGGACACAACTCGAGGCGCTCCTTGGGGGCGGCTGCAATACTCGTAGATCACAAACTCACTCGTGAAGAGTGTGTTGTGACCGTCTAGAATACGCTCTGCTTCTACGGCCCACCGGTCGTGAGAGAACGTGAGTCCAATGAGGACGTTAGTGTCTACGAAGTATCTAGTCATTGGCCCGGATGGAGATCTTCGTGCGCAATTCCTCGGCGTTCAAGAATCGGAGCAACAAGTTCGTCAGCTGCGCTCCGTTCAGATTCGAGTTCGGTTGCTAATCCAGAAAATTTGGCATCAAGATCCTGTTCTTCGAATTCGTCAAGTTTCTGGATTGCAGAACTCCGAGCCTGCTCAAATGAGGTTATACCGAGGTTCCCACGGATCTCTTCCTGAGACATTCCCTGGGTATGCCGTTGAGCAAGTTCGAGAGCAAATATACGCCAGAACGTTACATTCACCGTCATCAATCTGGAGGGATCTGGAGAATGTGAATGGAGTTCTCGTGTGACCGCATTATACCACTTGATTAGCGGTCGGTCGTACTCCGGGAATCGGTCGTTTGGAAATGATTCAAAAGTTTCGTGAACTGAGCTGAGTACCGATTCTCTACTTGGGTCAACCTCAAAGAAATCGTGATATTCCGTATGTAACGTCCGGATTTTCTTATCTAATTCGCGAAAATCCCGCTGGACCTGATACGGCGCATCATCATACATTCTGTCTGTGAGCCATTCTAACCCATGGTCATAATATTCAGAGAGAGCCTCTGAGACAACAGAACGTAGGCGATTTTCAAGTCCGGGCTCGTTAATACTGGCTGAGGGGACAGTCGAAGGCGTGGCTGGAGAGACAGTACCAAAGAGATACCAATAATACGGAATCTCGATGTCCAAATCTTGCTCTGCAGATTTGACATCAATACGATAGAGGAGCTTGTGAAGCGACTTTTTCGGCAGCGCATCTGCGGCCCCGCGTTCATGATTGAGGAGGCGCAGAGTCGTTCCCAAGTCCTCGCGGTTCATTATCCCCAATGAATACCGCTCGGATTATAGAAGTACCGTCGAATCCCAGTAGACTATCCAACGACTGAGGGAAAAGTAATTCACACGAGACTTCCTTGTAACGAGATACAACGTGCCCATCTACAATCTATATAAAGAGCGGGAAGGGACGGCGCGACGCGGGGAGGACTATAAGGAAGTCGTCATTGAGTACATGGAAGGGCTGAATTACATGGTTGAGCGGGATTCAGCTTTCCACTCCACGCTTGACGATATTCAGTTTGTAAACAAAGCTACGGGCGATAAAGTGGTAGCCGAGGCGAAAGCGTATTCTACAGGCCTCAGCCCTAACGATTTTAGAGACGAACTCGCACGGTATTTCCTCGAATACATCAAACAGCCCCAACCCCACCGTTTTGATTTCTATATTTTTACGGAGACACTCTCTAATGACCAGCTCTGGAAAGCCCTATTCGATCGAGATATCACCGATAACCAGAAACTGGTCGACTTCTACAAAAAACTCAAAGACAGCGTCAACGATGAGGTCGTAGATCGGCTAGATGATACGGATGTAGATGAGTTCCGAGATTTTGCTATCGATACCCATGTTTTCGTAGGTACATACGATGATCTCCGTCAACAAGCTCATCAACTTGAGAAAACAGAACGGTTCCAGTACGAACCATATCTTCACTCGTACGAACCAGTTTCAGAGGAAACAGAATATGCGACGAATCTGTTTCAGGTAACCCGCTACCCAGAGACACTGTACATCATAGAGACGACAGAGGAAGCCGAATCTGCTCGCGTCTATAATTACAACAACGAAGCGTTCCCCATCAAGCTTCACGAGCGGAAATTATATTCGCTCGTTCATCCGGACCATCTTCCGGGGTCTACTCGTCATTACATACACGAGGACCGTTTCGAAACACGAGAATTCGAGGAGTTCCTTCGAACGGGTGCTCAAGAGGAAGAGCGTGAAAACATCGTAAGGTCGCTTCTCAGAGGGATATTCACTCTCGTTGCGAGAGATAACGATTGTCTCATCGACCGTGAGAAAGGAACAACGGTATACCCAGAACTCGACCGCAAACAGCACGGTTCCGAGCGAAAACTAGGTCGATCTTGGGTTGCAAAGGAGCTAGACTCCTACCCCGATGTCATCCACCGCGGTGTCAAAGTACGAGTACGGCGCTATGCGGGAGAATACTACTACGTTCTGCTACCCACACAGGTTTTCACTTCAGATGGTCGTCGACCTGTGACAGGCGAGCGTAAATCACGGCTCCAAAACGACTTCTCGCCAAATCGTTTCCATGCCCAGAATAGTAAGTACGACCGCCAGCTGCGTGTCTGGGAAGAGTTGCTGATGTCGGATCAGACCCAGCTTGACCGGTTTATGGGTGAAAAGATACCCGTCGTAAAGGAACTCGAAGTAACCAGGGTTGACTCGCTGTCCCTCAATGTCCGCCCACCCAAAGACGGAGACGAACGTGACGAGCTCATCGAGTCAGCGTCTGATCTCGAAAACACAGGTGGAATTGAACAATGACGCCTGAAGATTCCCCGTTCACGCTTCGTCACCTCGAGGAGCCAGAGATTCAGTTTGAAGGGGGTACTGAAACCTCTCCCAAGCGAGGCCTTATCAGGTATGGTCCACGGCTCTATGAGGAAGGACACCACACAATCAAACTCGGGATTATTGGCGATCGAGATTCGATTCGCCGGTTGACCGAACTACTTCACGATATGGAGGTCGGGATCCATCCAGGAACAAGTGATCAGCCGTGGCAAGTTCCGTATCCCGGCCTAGGTAAGAGTTCCCCGCTCAATCTCTCTATTAATGCAAAAAAGGGCTGGAGACGCCAGATTCGTCGACGGGACATCCAATCTGTTACGAGTAAATCAACCCCCAGAGACCGGATGGAGCGATTCCTGAAGCTAGTGCGGAAAGACATCGAGATAATCGAACGGGATTCCGTTCAGCCGAACGCAATCATCGTCTGTATTCCGCAAGAAGTGATGGATGCGTGTACTCCAGAGAACCAAGACCATGCGCGAATCCAGTCGGAAGGTTCTGACCTGCGAAATCGAATCAAACTGATCGGGATGGAGGCTCGAATCCCCACACAGCTGATTAAGCCGTCCACACTTGCGATCCGTACTGACCGACAGCGAGCATCTCGGGCCTGGAATCTCACAGTTGGACTTCTATACAAGTCACAACGAGGGCATCCCTGGAAAACTCGTCAGATCGAAGATGGGCACTGTTACGCAGGGCTCTCGTTCTACAGGGAGCGAGACGAAGGAGATGATGTAATTCGAGCTGCTCTTGCTCACGTCTTTCACGGACGGGACCATATTATCCTCCAGAGCGATCCACTCCCGGATATCACCGAGGACGAGAATGGATCTCCCCACCTCTCATATGAGGCGGCTAAACAAGTAGGTGAGCAGATTCTGGAATACTACGAAGCTCAGAAAGGGACACGTCCCAGCCGGTTCGTCCTTCACAAGCCATCTGTCTTCTGGGAAGAAGAACGTGAAGGGTTGCTTGATGCCACAGACGGTGTTCGCGATTTAGATCTAGTATGGGTTCGTAGGCGGCCAAAAATCAGGTTGTTCCCACCTACAGATTACCCCGCCATGCGGGGAACCCTCCTGAGCGTCCCTGATGACGACGTCCACTATCTCTACACATCCGGATATGTCCCGGAAGAGACGACCTATCAGGGAAGTGGAGTACCATCACCGATTGAGATCCGACCTGACGAGATTTGTGAGACACCCTCTTTAGAGATCTGTAAGGAGATTCTCTTTTTCACAAAACTCGACTGGAATACATCGGACTACGCAATTCGGATGCCAGCAACCGTGAGCGTTGCAAAGCGTGTCGGCACAATCCTCTCCGAAGTAGATACTGAGTCCATTTCAGAGGTTCGGCCACAGTATTTCTACTATATGTGAATCGGTGAGTGAGGGGCTTAATCGTCCGAATCAGAGATCGAATCTAGTTGATAACCAGCAGACCGCAGAAATTCGCGGATATGCTCAACCTCCTGCTTCTCCTCAGGTGAACTCGTCCCGAGTAGTTCTTCAATTACCTGCTCTCCATCCTCACAAAGAGTAATTGATTCATTGAAGGGAGTGGTCTCAAGTGGATCTCGTTGCTCATCAATCACGATCGGCTGCCACCCGCCCTGGTAATGGTATCTGTAGAGGGTGATAGTGCGGACGGTGTCTTCATCGACGAAGAAGCTCGTTTGTTCGCGTTTGCTGGCGACCGCTAACTTCCCGCTATCGAGATCTGCGACAAAGTCCTCGAAATTGTGGAACTCAGCAAGAACCGGCCCATCGACGACGTGAGTGATAACTCCCGGCCAAGTAAACCCATAGACACGCTCGAAGAAGCTGACACTATTGTCGTCGGGAGAATCAAACACGAGGAGAAGATCGCCCTGCTGGAGTTCTGTACCGTCTACGCTGATATGCGATGAATATGGATAAGCGTCGCCGTCGTCGAGCACTTCAATATCCGGTTTCGGCATATTGTCCGAGTCTAATCGGAGCCACAAAGAGATAGCTAATGGAGCACGCCAGATTTTCTCGAGCGTTCAAAAAGTGCATCTCTCCCACCATCCGGACCCCTCACGCCGGTTGGATCGACGTCGTACCTTCTCGACCAAGCAAGTCAACTGCCAACTGGTCCAGTCTCGCATCGTCCCCGATAGCGCGGAGATTTGCTTCAAGAGCAGTATTTGGCATCTGTTGGTTCATCTGGGAAGTTCATGCTTACAAAACTACCCAGCTACTGTGGCTGCTTTGTTGATTTCTCTCGGTTATCGAGGAATTGATCACACCACGTCGGAAGGGAATCCATCGGTCCATTTTCAGTAACTGTCCCATCGCCTGCAATCCGGGTAAACACGCCGTCCCGCCCCCACGCACACACTACTGGCTCCTGGTCTTGGTCGGGTCGAGTCACGATTCGCTGTTGGAATCGCGACAGCTCCCCACTCACATCCTGCAGTACTGTGAGGAGCTGTCCTAGGAGTGGATGACCCGGCGCAAGATGCTGAACCGATGGGAACTCGTCAGCACATACAGCCGAGAACGTCACCGCCACTTCATCAGCAGCAGTCGCAATTGCCTGTGCAATCGTCTGTTCCCCATCCCCGGCTGGGACCTCAATCGGTGCGTCACCTACTGAGAGGCGATATGTACTGTCCGCAAAGTCGAAGTCCCCGTCATCGTACTCGAAGTCAATCTCGTGAACCGGGGTAAATTCGACACCGGCCTCGGCGAGAGCGTCGTTATCGACCAACACTGACTGAAGGCTTGGTGTCTCGAATGGAGGTTGATACTCGTATTCCTCCTCGCCGACATCGACGAGATCCGGGTGACTGTAGGACTGCCACGCATCAAGTTTTGCTTCGTCGACGACGTCCTGAGCAACGAGGTCGTCGACGTCCTCGAGGGACTCTCCGACATCGACGCGGTCGCCCTGATCGCGTTCTTCGAGTTCTTCAGAGAACTCGCGGTCAGCTGATTCGACCGCAGCCTGGTCGTCAGCGCTGTCCGCGTTCAAGGTCGCATCCCGAATCTGTTGGCTGACGCCGGAGAGTATTGGTTGCATCTCACCGACGACGTTTTCGAAGAGGCCAATTCGGTCGTCGAGGCGATCATAGATGTCCGTCTCAACCGTATCCTCGTAGCTGTAGTTGAGAATGCGAATCTCGTCGAATCGTTGGCCGATACGGTCAATCCGACCGATACGCTGTTCAACCCTCATCGGGTTCCACGGCAGGTCGTAGTTGATGAGCGCCCCACACTCCTGGAGGTTTAGCCCCTCACTCGCGGAGTCGGTACAGACGAGGATATCGACCTGCCCATCATCTCGTGAGAATTCACGCTTCACGCGCTCTTTCCCGACATGCTTCCACGTTTCAGAATCGGGGTCGTACAGCTCGCCACCACGACCGGAGTACGTCGCGATAGTCGCTCCGAGAAGATCCGAGAGACTGTCCCGGATGAAGTCCATTGTGTCCGCGTACTGCGTGAAGACAATCACCCGGTTGTGGCCAGCACGATCCAGCTCGTCGAGGTCGTTGTACAGCTGCTGAATCTTCGGGTCTGTATCAACCAAGTCTAAGTCGTTGACGAACGCTTCCAGAGCCTCGATTTCTTCCTCGATAAGCTGTTTCCCCTCTTCAGTCACGCTCGGGATGAGTTCAGAGAGGTCTAAGTCGTCGCTACTAGCGTCGAGTTCATCCAGAACGTCCCCGTCGTCGAGATCGGCGTTTTGTAGCGTTTCGAGGACGACCTGCTCCGCATCACCATAGTCCCGATCACGAGCGCGCTCCCGTCCGGCAAGCACGGTTCGTTGCGCCCGGAGTGTCTCAAGCCGGTGTTTCAGGCTTTGACTGATCGCATAGACACTCGACGTGAGTCGCTGCCGGTACGTGGTCATCACGAACCCGATGGCGCGTGTTTGGGCTTCGTCAGTCTGTTGGGCTCGCTTGTAGAACTCACGTGTGTACTCGTCGATCTGGTCGTAGACCGCCCGTGTCTCCTCGGTGAGTTCGATTTTCCGTTGTTCGGGATTACGGTTCGGAACGGTTGTATCGAGGAGCCCGACCGCCTCGTACTTCCGGAGTGTGTCCCGTGTATTCCGATGGATGAGCGCGTCGACAGGCGTCGACTCCGCGAGAACATCGCGGATAACTCGCCAACCGCCCGGAGAGAGTTCGTCAAGTGCGTCCTGCCGGTCGCTGCGGGACGCCATCAACCACTCGTCGGCGTCTTCAGGATACAGGAGTCGTTTGAGTTTCGTATCCTCGCTCGCCTCGAAGCGGTCGATGTCATAGTCCGCCATCGCGTCGTCAACGTGGTCGAGATAGCCGTCGTAGGCGTCTCCATAAGCCCGTGCGAGCCGGCACGCGGTCAGCACACGCTCTTTGGCGATAGCACGGCCCTGTCCGTCCTCATTGATCTCGAGCTCGTCTGCAAGCTGCTGGAAGACTTTTGAGGAGAATGGTCGATCTGTCGGGAGCCGGTCCTGGTGTTCCAGTCCATCGAGCGTGGCTTGCGTGTCCCAGGAAGCCTCCACTTCGTCCGATTCTGAATTAGGGTTGTCGAGAACCTCGTTGAGCGCCTGCGACAGCCCGTCCCGGGTTTCGAAGAATTCCACGAAGGTATCCCGGTTATCCCAACCGCCCGGAAGATCCAACAGCTGCATCAGATCGTAGAGCTCCCCAGAGTGCAATTGCATCGGAGTAGCAGTCAGGAGGTAGTAGGCATGCGTATAATCGCGAAGCTGTTCGAGGAGGGCGTAGAAATTACTGCCGCGCCGGGCGTTGTGCGCCTCGTCGACGATGACGGCGTCCCAAACGCCCATCCGGTCTTCCGTATCGTGGTCGCGTCCGCGACAGCTTGCCGGGATAACGTCCCGAGACCGGTCGGATACCCGGTCTAAGGGAGCGACCTGATCCCAACGGTCGTCGAGACGAGCCGTGTGCCACGACATTATGACAACCGTCGGCCCATCCAGCGGCGACGATGCATCGGCGTCAGTCGACTGCTGTTCGTAGAGGAACCGCCAGATGGGGCTGTCCGCCCATTCGCGCTCTCCGGTGAGGTCGAGGTCCGTTGCCGATGGTGGATAGTGGTCGCGACCGCGGACGTCCCGGAATACGTGATCGCCCGCTGTGTCCCGGTCGAATCGGACGGCGTTGATGTTGAACTTCTCCCAGAGCTCTTCCTGCCACTGCCGCTGCAGACTCGCCGGAACCAGCAAAATCCCGGTTTCGAGTTCGCCAGTAAGCCCAAGCCGGGAGAGTGTCAGGCCAGCCTCGATCGTCTTCCCGAGTCCCACCTCGTCACACAGCAAGAAGCTCTGTGGATACGTGTTGACGAGTGTGTCCGAGACAACTCGTTGATGGGGCCACGGCGTGATCGTGCTCGCCTCCTCGGCCAGTGCGAGCCCACCGGGTGAGAGTGGTCCATCCTGAATGATGTTCGCTTTGTCGCGCTCCGTCGGCGGGGCTGTACCGTTCGCAATCTGGATCGCTTCCTGGAGATCGCTCTCGGTGTCGGGAGCTTTCCAGTCGATGATGTCCTCTTCGATCGCCTCGGGGAGGTCATACACTTCGACGAAGGGGTGTTCATCACTCCACAGTCGCTCGAAGGTCTCCTCGTCGCCGGCGACGTAGTCCGCCTGTTCAGGAACCCACGACCGATGAACTTTGAACCGCTCATAGTTACGAGCCCAGCCGCCGACCGTCTCGTTGACGCTGCCCTCGAACGAAATCGTGTTTCCGTCGCTATCGTGGAAGAGTCCAACTTTCGGATGGAAGATCTCCCAATCGTGAGAGGGAGAGCGTGGATAGGCGACCTTGATGTGGATCCGTCCCTCGCGGAGGAGACGCGCGAGAATACGGAGATTCGCATCCAGGCGTTCGTCATCGAGGTCCTCGAGGTTTTCCTCAAGGCGGTCGGTGAGCGTCTCTAGAACCGGGCGGTCTGACTCGTAGAGTTCGGTGCCGACGATGAGACGCATTTCACCATCGTTCTCGACGAGGGCGTGAATGCCGTTGGCAGCAGCCGCGAGTGCCGTACTGGAGAAGTAGCCCGCAATCCGGTCGTATTGCTGACTGCGTTCCAATGCGGGCTCGTAGAAGTCCTTGACGAGATGGGCGCGTACCTGCTCGGGCTTGCTCTCGTAGATCGACTGCCACTCGCGGTCACGTAGATTAGTCATACTGGGGGAGATTCGAGTTAGGTGTGGTCACCGAGTTCGGTCTGTTCGGACCTATCTTTTGAAACATCAGCGAAATCGGTCGGGGTGAACTCGAGGCCGAGGGCGTCGTGGGTCCGGCCTATGGCGAGGTCGCGAGCGGCCTCCCATTCCGAACTCCGCTGGGGGAGGACTTGCAGGAGCGCTTTCAGCGTCGCTTTGAATCCAGCGTCTGTGTCGAAGTTGCGGTCTTTGAGCCAATCGATCGCGACGTCCTCGCCCTGTTTCTCGTAGACGTGCATTGCGGCATGAACCGCATCGAGGGCGATCGTGTAGGACAGCGCTTCAGGATCGACGGGCGTCCGGCTAGATCTCTCTTCGGGTGGCAGAGTGATATCTTGGACGCGGTCGTCGTGGGTCTTTAGCTGAATGTCGCCACGCTTCTTGCCCCAGATTTTCGTGGACCGTTTGATATCGTCGATGTCGACACCAATACCGAGTCCCAACTGATGTCCATCGTCATAATGGAACGTGTCTGATTCATGAACCAGCCAAGAGAGAATATACCACTCTGTGACATCATCTAAATTGTCCAGCCGCTCACCCTCAAGGTACTCTTCCACAAGGACCCGCGTAACAGCTTCACGTGCTTCTTCCAGTGCTCGACGCGGGGGTACTTCCTGATCTTGGTCGTCTACGACTGGATATGCATCAGCATAGACTTTGAGAGTTGGGCCGAAGGCTGAGATAATTACGTCTGTTTTGGTTAGCGAGAGACCTGCATTGAGGAGGTCCCGTGCCGCCTCTTTCGCGACTTCGCGGGTGTCAGCACGAACATCGCTCCAGAGCGTGGGGGTGGCTTCATCATTTTTCTCATCTGCATCAACAGGCTTTCGTCCTGTAAGGAGGAGTGTACTATCCGCGGAACCCCCTCCACGAGTGTCTGTCCTCTGAGGCATCTCGCTAGTAATTGGGTGAGTAGAGGTAACAGTAAATCCAGATCTAATAAGCGACTTCGTAAGCGTATCCCAAGCACTGGATTCCTTGTGGGTGAACATCACTGTCATTACTCCTCCGGGTTCAATTACCCGGTAGAGTTCCTGGAATATTTCAGCCATCTTATCCTCATAGTCTTCCGCGGCAAAGTCAGACTTCGACTTAGATCCGGATGCAACTTCATTATATTCAGCGACGTTAGCAACTGCTTCGTCTGTTTTGTTAGTTAGCCCTGAGGAGAACATATCAGGGAAGAGATCGCCCACGTACTCTTTCAACCATACGTAACACATGTCAGACAGCTCTGAGTAGATAATGCTGTCATAGTATGGAGGGTCAATAACAACAGCCTGTATACTATCGTCATCGAGTGAGAGATCGGCAGCATCTCCCGTTAGAACTTCCGAGCGAGATGGGTCAACCCCGTCCAGATAGGATACGATCTCTTCATAGGAATTAGCAACCCGATCGAGGATCGTGCGATAGCGCTGGTTTCCTGTAGAGAGGTTATTTTCAACAAATGCCCACTGCAGGGTGAAATGCTTTCCACCTAGTGCATCACCAGGATATCCTTTGCTGGTATCCAAAGGTGAAAACCGAGTATTTCGATCTACTGCCTTACTGGCTGCTAATGAGAGAATAGTTAGAAGAGCCTCAGCCTTTCGTTCATCGTATCGAGAGCGTATTTCCTCTTTGCACTCTTGGAATGCCTGAAGGTACTCGTAATGGGTTATCAGCTGGATTGGCGTGAACGCCTCCCGCCATTCCTTGACACCATAGGGACCTGCTCGATCCTCATCGCCAATATAGCGGTTTTCCGTAATCAGGCTATTTAGAGCAAAATCAGATTCAACTCTCTCGACTGCCTTCTGATGCGCCTGTCGATCTTTCTCATTGGGAGCCCGCCAACCACCATTTCCCCCGTCCTCAACATATTTTACCCCGTATATCTCAACATCGTATTCGCCTTCATGGAATTTTTCCTGAATTGAATCAGCCTCCAAAACGACTCCACATCGCAGGCACTCTGCACCACTCCTAGTTTTTGGGCCATTTTGAGGATTGAATTCGGATTTTGAGACATCGTCGGGGAGGGAGACACATTCGTATTCAACACTATCAGAACCGTCTGAAAGGACAGGTCTCGCGGCAATCCCTTTTGAGGAGGAGGACTTTTTCAACCACCACTTCTTGACTAAGGGAATATTGCAGGCACACTCAGGACAGGCCACTGTATAGGTACATGCATAATGAGAGGGGCGTTGACGATCATTTGCACTAGGGAAATAAGTTGATAAGTTGTCAGATGCAATAGAGTCAATCTCATCACCCCACTGTTTGAGTTCAGCATTTAATGAGCCGACTTCGGGAGCATACTCATTCATCGCCTTAAGCATAAGTGAGGGGATAGGATTCAGTTCGTTAGCAATGGTGGGCAAATCATATCGAAGAGACTCAAATGGGATTACGCCACCGCCCGCTGTAGGGTCCATCACAGTAGGTAAATCTCCATCCCAGAAATCTCTGAGAAGATCATGGATTTCTGCTCGCTGACTTTCCGTAGGAGAACGAGTGAATGGACGTGGATATCCATAGTGATCTTGAAGAGTTCCCTCTCTCGAGTCTTCACTACTCTTTTTATCAGCCACATACGACGCAATGTCGACGTTACCACTCACGTCTGACGGGCCAATCTGAATCCACCGAAGGAGTTCGTTGGCCTCAACCCCCTCGGGAAGTATCGAAGCGAGAACGGCTAGTCTCGAAGCTGGTGTAGGTCGCCGGGCAAACCAAGGGTGGAGATACCGGTGGGGAGGCATATGCTGAGGGTTCGCCTCTTTCAGATTCTCGATGCCAACCGCCTTTAGGGGAAGATTCCTCTCAATTGCGACACGCTTCAGCTCCGAATCGCTATCTTGGGTTTCGGGATTTCGGCTCATAGTTAGATCACTCAATATGGTCCGTCAGCAACACTCGAAGGGCCTTTTCGCCGTTCGGACTCGACGGAGACCGACACTTTGCGTACCAGTAGTAACACTCCTCATCGCTCATCCGTGCAACGCCTCGAGCCAGCGACCGCATCCGGTCGATACGCTGGATCGGCTTCACGCCACGGAAGGCAACAGCAAGCCGGACGCCTGCTGTCTCGGGTAGGAACACGAATCCAGCCCCCCCAGTGAGAACTTCTGATGAATCTCCTGGCGTGCCCTCGATCGCTTCCCTGACGACGTCCTGGAGCGCACGGACGCGGGTCGGGTCAAGCCGTGCGACCTTTGCGCCGGCCCACTCATCCCACGTCCAACCATCGAGCTTGGAAAGGAGGTCGTCGCCAGCGATGTCCGCGACGAGATCCTCGACTGATGTGATACTCAGCGAACGACCATCTCGCTCTAGGCGATCACGGCGGGCTTCAGCCTGTTCACGAGGGAGTAGTTCGTGGAGCGTCCACTCGCCGCCACCGTCTGTCTCTCGTCGGACGAGCGTGAACGTCGGGCGGCCACCGAACATACTCGTCCCGTAGCGAACCAGCCGATCCTCCTCTGTTCCCTCAGCGGGTGAGGTCTCAAATTCCGAACCGCGACTCGCCATCAGACCGTCACCTCCGAGCTCGCCTGAATCGGGCCACGCCCTTCGACCCGGACGTCGATGTTGCCCGCATCAAGGTCGTTATCGAGGGCAGCGAGGAGGTCGTCACCCTCGTCAGTAATCGGTTCGGGCTCGTCAAACTGGAAGCGGAACTGGATGGTCTCTCGATCATCGCCGAACGAGCCTGGCTGGTCGATCACGTCCCGGAATCGGCTCGGTGACCCCGTGAATTCCGCGCTGTACGTCCCGTCGTCAGTCCGAGTTTCGTACTGCATTCGAACCGTCACCGAGTCTTCGCGGGCTTTGAATCCGGGGCGCTGACTGATGAACTTGGCCGCTTGGAAAGGTTCGTCCCCACCGACCTGGATGGTCACCTCTTCAAGCAGCGGCGTCCGGTCAGTTCCGGCCTTCGATTCCGCATCGCGACGAACCTCTGAGAACGCCCGCGAAGCGGACATCATCTTCTTACTCGCCTCCCAGGATTCGTCTGGCTGGCATTCCTCGCAGCGTCCGCGTGCGTCCAGCAGCTGCTCGCTAGCGACCTCTTTTCCGCAGGAGCTACAGGTCGTATCGGACTGGTGTTCCTCACAGTAGTAGGGTTCGCTTCCTTCTGGGTTTTCAACCTCCGCCCCACACTCGGCACAGGTAGCAACCGTCTGTTCTGGCCGGTCGATTTCGTCGAGGTGGTCGTCGACGAGCGCGTCGATATCTCGATAAACGACGAAGGCACTCCCGATCTGGACATCGCTGTCCCGAATCGAGGTCTCGACATCGGGAGATTTCGCGAACGGTTCCGGATGCGGCCACGTTTCAGGCTCCGTTGTCCCGACCCAGTACGCAGTCCCAGACTCGCCATCCCAGTATGCGTACCCGTGGTCACTAACGAGGGAGGAGACAGTCTCTCGAATCGGTTTTGTGCTGAAGAGGTAGTCCAGCCCCGGCTTCTTCGCGTATTGGTTGACCAGCGCTTCGGTGGACATAGCGTCCTGGGTCTGCTGCCAGAGTTTCTGTTGGACGTGAGCGGACCCACGAGCGCCGGCGTCGCGTTTCACGATCTTATCCTCGAGCGTTGTCTGGACAGCGTCGACCAGTGTCGTCCCGCCGTTGGATTCGGTCGCACCGATGGTGATGTGGGTAAGCTCGTCCCGGTCAGGGTAGTAGAGGTGCCGGTAGACGTTCCGAACGAGCTCTCCGAGCATCAGCTGTGCCTCGTCGCTCCGTTCTCGAAGCTCCTCAATTTGTTCCGAGGAGAGGTCGGCTTTCTGTTCAGGGCTATCAAGCAGGGCCTCTATAGCCTCGAGACGCCGAGCCTCGTCGATTGCAGCATCCATTCGATCAGCGTCAGGGGCGAGGAACAGAGCGTAGTTCTTGTAGATTCGCGTCTCAGTCTCTCCCTCGTGTTTTGCGGCTTGCTGCTCGTAGAGCTGACTCACCCGGTTTGGCGGCGTATCGCCGCCGTCTTCGACAGCAGCGGTGTCCGGATGCATCACTGCGAGCTTCGGCGTATCCGGGGTATCCGGTAAGTCCGCCGGCGATTCAGGGAACTCCACCGGCTGGAAGCCACCATCGCCGATTTCCTTCGAGGTGAGACGGTTCTGGAAACGCGAATGAGCGCTCGCTTCAGGGGTAGACTCGATCCGCTGGTCGATGATCCGGATCAGATTTGGTTCTTGCTTGAATCGGAGGCGCTCTTCCTCGTAGAGGAAGTAACACGCGACGTCCATATCGTCGCCCCGGAGTGCGGATAGGGCGGCATCGTAGTCGTCGAAGTTCAGATCGGGATGACCGATGGCGAGGTTCAAATCGGCGTGAGTTAGGCCTGCAGCCTGTTCTCCGTATGCAAGGCTGTGCCAGAGAACTGTCGTCGTCAGATGGGTACCGAGAGGCGGGAGACCGTTTTCGGTCCATTTTCGGTCCTCAAGCTGGGCGTGCGCGGTACCATCATCGTCGTAGATGTCGGCGGTCACTGCGGGACCGAGATCGACGAAGTCGAATAGGCGCTCACGAAGGATGGTCTGAATCCCACCGCCAGGATCGTCGTCGGCGACTGTGAGGTCGTAGATCCGAATCCAGTGGCGGTCGTAACTGTCGGGCTGGTGATTCCAGAGGTAGTAGACGGCTCGAGCAAGCAAGCGGAGGGCATCACGCGTGCGCTGGAATCGAGGAATCGTATCGATCTTGTCGGTGAGAGCGTCGATTAAGGAGGGATGGAAGGGGTATTCACGAGCGAGGACATCCACGTAGCCAGCGTCGGTGGCTTCCTGTGGATACTGCCGGTCTTCCTGATCATAGAATTGGAAGTATGAGTCAGCGGCTTCGCTCGCGGCGTTTTCTGGAACTTCCGAGAAGAGTCGGTGCTGAAGGACTTGTCCGATCTCGTTTTCGTCGGTCGGTGTGACCGTCTTGTGCTGCCGCCGGCCGATCTCGTTGACCTCCTCAATGTGATCACGGACGCCATCACGAACCCGGTCAGCCTGCTCACCAAACGCGGTATCCGCGATAGAGTAGACGACCGTGACGTGCTCCGACTCGGCAGCCGCTTCGAGGAGCGCCATCACGAACGAAAGTGTCTGATCGGCGAGCGTCTTGTCGCCGACAGGAGTGCCCGCGGCCTTGTTCATGTAGTCGGCGATTTCGTCAATCAGAATGAGAGCCGGCTGGTCGTACTGAGCGAAGAGTTTCGAGAGCGTCCCCTCACCGGGTGCGTCGCGGTCTTGGTCGTAGTCCTTGAGGTACTCGTAGCCATCGAGCCCGTAGAGCTGGTACGCGAGTTCACCCCACATCGTCCGGGTATTCGGGGCATCCGGATCGTCGTCGGCGTGTCGGGCATCCTTACTATCGGCTTTCGTACCGATGAAGACCCCCGTTGCGATGTCGAGGCCCTCGGCTACCGCATTCTGGTAGTCAGCGGCAAGTTCCTCATCACCGTCCAGCAGGTAGTGCGAGAGGTCGTCAATACCGGCAGGGTTCTCAGCAAGATGGTACGAAGCGATGAGGTCGTGCGTTTTCCCACCACCGAATCGCGTGTCGAGACAGAGAATACTTGAGGTGTATGTTCCCGGATCGTACTCTGTCGTTGCCAAGAAACGGCCCGTGAGATTGGAGAGCAGCGTACGGAGCCCCTCAGTGGGGTAGGTCATATCGTAGAACGAGTCGGGGTCTCGATAGACTGGGGCTGCCTTCTCAGGGTTGTGGACGACAGTCGAGAGTTTCGCAGCGAACTGTTCCTCCTGGAGCGAGCCGTCTAAGACATCGTCTCGTGGCTGACAGCTCTCGAAAAGAGAGGGGAACTTGCTACTCATCGATTTCCTCCGTGGATGATGAATCAGCTGCAGGTTTGGACACGATCACAAACTCACTCTCCGTGCTGTTCTCGATAATCGCCTTGGCGATTCCCTTCGATTCGGCGACATCGACCTTGATAGCGTCCCCAACCTCTGCATCGAATTGGTCGAGTTCAGGTCCCGACAAATTCACCCGGCCCGATTGACCGGTGTTCTGTCCAATTGTCTTCTGAGTCATCTGGATAGTCACATCACCTAGCGGGAATGTTATAACCTTTACTTAGTCTAAGTTCCCGATTTGTAGTGTGTGGGTTCTTCTATTGCCCCTCCCCCCACCACCCCCTGAATACTAAGTGACTGGGGGTAATCGGTCTACTCACGATGCAAATTAATCGCGGTCCTCGCGACCACCGATATGGGACGTACTGGGATCGTATCCCGGAGTGTATGCCGAGGCACGTTCCGCTAGCAGACCTGGGAGACTTCTCCATATCCCGTAAAGAGAGGGGAGTACCCTCTAGAGAAGAGTTCCCCTATCCAGTAGTCCCGGTCACCGACCAATACCAGTTACATCTGTTTCCGGCACCTGACCATATCCGGCCGATGCTGGTTCGGCTCACCGATGGCGAAGTGCTCACCGATGGTCACGAACCGTACGGATTCTGGTTGACCGTCGATGGGATTGCCGAAGCCCGAGAGACACTCGTCGCACAGGCAGAGAACTATACGAACCAGACGGCCCCTCAAGAACTCGGAACCGCCCTCGAAGACGCACTCGCCACGGATGAACTCCTACATGACATCTTCTCAGAGCACCTCACTGAGAAGCTCCGTCCACCGACCGTTCGTTGGCTTCGTGACCGTACAAAGTCTGTCAGCGCAGACACTGTCGAATACACCGGCGGAGCGTACGTCAAAACGGAGTGGACCATCGAGTTGGAGCCTGAATCAAACAGGGGAGAACGATCCCCACGGACACTCGAGCTCCACACCGATGACCTCATTCAGCAGGATTCGCAACGGTTCACGGTTGATTACCGGCAGCTCTTCCGCCAGCAAATTCGATGCTCAAACACCTGGTGGACGGATCTCAGCAGATATTGGATTACCTCGGCAACGGTCGAAGATATTGTAGACGACGATTATCCCACAGAAGACGAATCTGCATTCTCGCTCCGCCAATCTGGGAAGGCGAAGTACCATCTTGTACGGAATGAAACTGGGACGACCGTCTGTGGTCATGAAGCCCGTTCAGGCGACACCCGGCAATTCTCCCCAGATACGCTCCCGATGCCAGCGGCACTCTGCAATCATTGTTCCAGAGAAGTCAAACGACATCTGATTCCCAGAGAATAGTGTCAATCCGGGATGAATCGCTGATCGTGAATAGTTGAACACGATTGAATCAGGTAATCCGCAACACCTGTTTAAACCAGACAAAAGCGGTACAGCACCAGAATATTATGACGTTCCAGTCGTGGTATCTTCGTATGAGTATCCTCGATCTCGCCCCGATACGGGAGTCTCTTGATGCCAGAATCGAGGAGCTGGAAGAGGAGCAAAAACGACAGGAAGAGCGGCACGAGGGAGATGGAAGCACACCCGCGGTCTGGGATAAGGTGGAACCGAAAATTCGGCGCGATGTCGTGGAGGACTGCCAGGATGATCTTGACGGCGTGGACGAACCAGACGAGATTTTCCGAATATTGGCTGAATGGCGCCGTAACGAAAATCGAGAGTGGGAATTCAACCGGAACAGTTCCACGGTAGAGAACGAACGAAACAACATCAAGACGGCCGAAATTCGGATCTGGAAGGAGGAGCTCATGGAACTAATTCCCGAGTCCGAATTCAAGACCTGCGGCCTCTGTGAGTCTCTTCAAATGCCAAAAAGCGACCGGCGCAAGAGTCGAGGGTATGTATGGGAATGTCCTGACTGCTTCTAGTCTCGACCCACGAACATCTATTATACTGACGACAAAAGGGGAAGTATGGGCGCATCTGATTGGGCTGGCAGGATGTGTATGCGACTAGAAGAGGAATTTGACATAAGCGAGGACCGAGCCCTCCGTATCACGACACTCGTTCGACTACTCCGAGGGGAAGGATATGAGGGTGTCTTTGGCGAGTACGGAAGCGAACGACACCAGAAACTCCAAGAGCAGCTGATCGACGAACTCGATAAGTCACTCCTCGAGCAGTCCGGCAATACGATCGAAGAACGGTGGAATAACTTGATGGATGAGCTGGACTGTCAAAGTCGCGCTGACAACGGAGTATACCTCATCCCCTGGAGTGAACACGAAGCCGACGACTGGCAAAATCCCGGTGTGACGAGTTCCCCCCCGTGACCTGATTCCGGAAATCCCGGAAACCTTGAGTTTCCACGAACAGGAATCGCGTTACTGCTCGAAGATTTAGTTAGGTCAAAGGAGCTAAATGGGGTGTTTCCGGAAGCAACCCGGTCACGTTTTTAGTACTAGCCAGAAAACCAGTCTATCAAGCAACGATGATCCGCGATGCTCGCGTTCTCCGCGCCGGGTTTGTCCCTCGGGAAGTTGAGCATCGCGACGCCGAAGTCAACCACCTCTCTAGCGTCCTTGAGCCCATTACGAACGGTGAACCCGCCGACACGGCTATCGTCACCGGACCCAGCGGCGCCGGCAAGACGTGCATCTCGCAATTCGTCACCGAACGCCTACGTGAGGAGGTGCTCGACGTCGAGGCCACCTACGTCAACTGCTGGCGTAACTACACCCGATTTCGGACGCTCTACCAGATCCTCGACGACCTCGGCGCGACCATCGACATCCACCGGCAGTCGACGCCCCACGACGAACTCGTCGACCGCCTCCAGCAGCATGACGGCCCGCGAACCGTCGTCATCCTCGACGAGGTCGACCAGCTCGAAGACCCCAGCGTCATCTACGACCTCCACAGCCTCCCGCAGTTCGCGATTATCTGTATCGCGAACAAGGAAGAGGAGCTGTTCAGCCGCGTCGACGACCGGCTCGTGAGCCGGCTG
>Ga0207755_100070_pt1 | contig 91674 bp, 87 predicted proteins | sample A23P2SouthBayCA_FD_187734 | JGI IMG/M metagenome (GOLD analysis project Ga0207755, IMG submission 187734) | Aerobic enrichment media microbial communities from Bioluminiscent Bay, La Parguera, Puerto Rico - A23 P2 (SPAdes) | ecosystem: Environmental > Aquatic > Marine > Unclassified ...
GCTGTGCGGACGTACGCGGCCAGCCGGTCGGCGTCGGCGAGCAGCGTCTCGCCCGCACCGACCGCACACACCTCCTCCTGCCGGCAGTGGGCGTTCACCTCCAGTATCGCGTCGTGAGCGGCCGCGACGCGGGCCGCCTCGCGGAGGGGGGCGACGCTCGTCGTCCGGACGTTCACGCCTGCTCTGATGGGCGCGTCGGCGAGCGCGGTTAGCTGGTCGTCGACGAACGCGACCGGGTCCTCGGGGAGGAACTCGCTTCGGTCGCGCGCGACGAGTTCGCGGGCCGCCTCGCGGGTCGGGCCATCCAGCGAGACGCCGCCGAGGAACGCACAGCCGGCGTAGTCGCTCGCGGCGCGAGCCCACGCCGCATCCGCCTCGCCGGAAAGCGACGCGAGCGCGAGCCGCGGCTGGAACACGGTCAGGTCACCTCCGCGAGCGCGTCGGCCGCCGCGCGCGCGACGCGTTCGCTGTCGGCGGCCGAGTCCAGCGTCGTGTCCGTCCGGACGACCGGCCGGTCGAGTTCGGTCGCGTCAGCCTCGTCGAGGACGAACGCGTCCGCGAACTCGTATGTTGCCGCGACGCCCGCGGTCGACGGCTCGCGACCGGTCGCGATCATGAGCTTCCCGGCCGGGCCGGAGAACACCCGATCGCCGACGAACGGCGAGACGGCGACGACGGGCGTTCGCGCGAGCGCGTCGCGAAATGCGTCCATCGCGAGCATCGGCCCGAGCGACGTGACGGGGTTCGACGGCCCGACGACGACGGGGTCGTCGAGCGCATCCAACACTTCAGGGGTCGGCTCGGCCGACGCAGCACCGCGGAACTCCACCGACTCGACGGCCGGCTCGCCGCCGTGGGCGACCCACCACGCCTGGAAGTGTTGCGGTCCGTCTGGGGTGTGGACGATCGTCGCGACGGGATCGTCGCTCATCGGAAAGATTCGGCGGTCGACGCCGAGCGCGTCGCGGAGCGCGTCGATCGCTTCCGTCAGCGTGTGCCCCTCGTCGAGCAGGCCCGTCCGCGTGAGGTGGACGGCGCGGTCGCGGTCGCCGATGAGCATGAACTCTGCGACTCCCGAGAAGCGTCGCCAGCGTGCGATGTCGCGGCCGGCCGTCTGTGCCGCGGGCGGGAGATAGCGCGGCCCGCCGTCGAGGCCGGCCGTGTCGGCGAACGCCAAGAGCGCGTCGTGGGTCGCCGTGGAGTCGCCGTCGATCCCCCACCACGTCTCGGTGTCGAGCTCGCCGGCGTCGGCGAACAGCTGCGTATCGAGGTCCGGGCAGACGAGGTGGCCGGCGATCTCGACGTCGTCGCCGGTGTTCGCGACGACTGGCGTCTCGGCGGCCGGGAACACGTCGTCGGCTCCGTGAAGGAGCTTCGGCGTCCCCGTGCCGCCGGCGAGGAACGTGACCATACCCGGTGTACGTGCGGTCGGGTTTGGAGTTTTCGTCGCGGCGGGGTCGCGCTCGTGGTCGCCGTCGCCGGTCTACCCGTCCAGCCGCAGGCGGTCGCACACGAACGTCGTCTCCAGCGCGGCCAAAAGCGGACCGAGCCGCGGCCCCTGCGCCTCGTCGAGGAACAGCCGGTAGCCGGCGGTGAAGAAGTCGCCCACGTCCACGTCGTGTCGCCGCGCCGTCTCGTAGATTTCGCCCTGCAGCGTCTCCTCGTCCGGCGCCTCGGTCTCGATAAAGTCGGCGAGGTCGGCGAGCGCAGCCCGCGTCGCGTCGTCGAGGTCGACGTCTGGGAGCGACTCCGCGAGCCGATAGTTGTACTCGTTGTCCGTACGGACGGCCCACGCTCGCGCCTTCTCGACGCGCGCAAGTGCCGCCTCGACGGCGTCCTCGTCGGCGCCCTCGGGAATGTGGCCGGACCGACGCGCCATCGTCTCGCGGAGCGCCGGGTCGTCGGTCATCCCGAGCACCGCAGCGAAGGTGTAGGGGATGCGAACCCGGTCCGGGTCGGGGTCGTCGACGACGAACGGGTACGCCCGCTCCGCCCGGTGCCGTTCCGTCTCCTCGCCGGCGAGCTCGCCGAAGTAGAGCCGCTCGAAGCGGTCGAACTCGTCGACGAGCTGGTCCAGCCGTTCGATGCTGAAGTCGCGTGCGCGCTTCGGGTCCTTCGCGAAGAAGTAGCGGACGACTTCGGGTTCGAGCAGCTCCAGCACCTCGGAGACGAGGACGACGTTGCCGGCCGACGAGGAGAACGGCTCTCCGTCGAGGGTGAACCACTCGTACACCATCGGGACGGGCGGCTCGTCGCCGAACACCTCGCGGGCGATGTGCTCACCGGAGGGCCACGACCCCTCCGCGTGGTCCTTTCCGAACGGCTCGAAGTCGACACCGAGCACGCGCCACTGTGCGGGCCACTCGAAGCGCCACGGGAGCTTTCCCTCCCGAAGCGTTGCGGTCCCCTCGTGGCCACAGCCTTCGACGGTCCGGTCGCCGGCCTCCATGTCGGTACAGCGGTAGTCGACCGTTCCGGCGTCGAGGTCGACGGCCGTCACCGTCTCCGTCACCTTCCCGCAGCTCCCGCAGATGGGGTTGAACGGGACGTACGTCTCGTCCACCTTGTCCTGGTACTCGGCGAGGACCGTCCGCGCCTGCTCGCGGTGTTCCAGCACGTGTCGCGTCGCGGGCTCGAAGGTGCCGTCCTCGTAGAGCGCCGTGTTCGAGACCACCTCGATGTCGACGCCGAGCAGCTCCGCGGACCGGCGGATGAGTTCTGAGAAGTGGTCCCCGTAGGAGTCACAGCAGCCGAACGGGTCCGGAATGTCGGTGTACGGCTTTCCGAGGTTCCGGCCGAGCGCGCCTGCGTCGACTTCGCCGAGGCCGACGACGGTGCCGTCGAGGTCGGCGAGCTTCCTGGGCACCTTCCGGAGCGGGTCGCGGTCGTCCGTCGTGAACACCTGCTGAACCTCGTAGCCGCGCTCGCGGAGCGCCTCCGCGACGAAGTAGCCGCGCATCACCTCGTTCATGTTGCCGAAGTGCGGGACGCCGGAGGGGGAGATACCGCCCTTGATGACGACCGGCTCGTCGGGGTCGCGGGCGGCATCCTCGTCGAGCCGTTCCTCGACGGCGTCGGCCGCGGCGTCGGCCCAGAAGTCGTATCGCCGGTCGGCGAGAATGTGCGGGGAGGTCATCGGTCGTCCGGGACGACGCGGGTCCCGTCGAACTCTCCGGACTGCACCGCCCGGACGATCCGGTCGGGTTCCGAGCCGTCGAGAACGATGGTGTCGAGTCCGGCCCGCTGGATGACTTTCGTCGCGAGCAGGTCGACCGGCGCGGACGAACCGGCGTTCATCTCCATCGTCGCAACCGTCTCGACGAGCGCGGACGCGGTGAGCTCGTCGTAGCGCTCGGCGTCGGGCTCTTCGTCCGGGTCGGCGCTGAACACGCCGGGGACGGACGTGGCGTACACGAGCAGATCCGCGTCGACGTACTCGGCGAGCGCGGCGGCGACGGCGTCCGTGGTTTGTGCGGGGACGACGCCGCCCATCACGGCGACGTCGCCGCGGTGGAGCGCCTCGTCGGCCCCTTCGTACCCCTCGGCGACGGTGGAGGCGGCGACCCGCTCGTCCAGCGCCGCGAGCAGCAGCCGGGCGTTCAGTCGCGTGACGGCGATGCCGAGCTGGTCGAGTTCGATCTCGTTCGCGCCGAGCGCGCGCGCGGCGTCGATGTACTCTCTCGCGACGCCGCCGCCACCGACGACGGCGGCGACCTCGTGGCCAGCCGCAACCAGTTCCTCGATGCCGGCGGCGTACGGCTCGACCCGGTTCGAATCCGGGTCGGGGACGAGCACGCTGCCGCCGACGGAAACGACGACTCTCATTGTGCGTGGTGAGCCGCGTTCGCCGCATAAGGCTTGTCAAGCGCGGGGAGCGCCATTCGGGCGTGTCATGCCGGTCGTCCGAGCGCTCGCAGACGCCAGTTCGAGCCGACCTGGCGGCACCGCCGATCGCCACGGCGCTCGGGACCGTCAGCGTAGCCGGGACGGGACAAACGCCATCCGCCACGTTCCTGGAGGTAACGCAGCTTAGCAGGGCGATCCCGGAGCGTTGACCCCGAGTAGCGAGCGGGCGGGTGGGGTTTTATCAGTGAGCTGAGAGTAGTTGCCGGCGATGGCCGACCCGCAAGCAAAGGGAACGGACCCGGGTCAAAACGTCGCCGGCGAGACGCCAGCACAGGAGCCGGAAGCGGTCACCGACGAGGCGACCGTCCACGACGACGACGTCGAGCTCGAGCGGACCATCGGACTCGGCGGCGGGCTGGCGATCGGCGTCGGCACGATGATCGGCGCGGGTATCTTCGTGTTCCCGGGGCTGGCCGCCAACAACGCAGGGCTCGCCGCCACGCTCTCCTTTGCGATCGGTGGGGTGATCGCGCTGCTCGTCGCGCTGCCGACCTCGGAGCTCGCGACCGCGATGCCCCGGAGCGGCGGGGGCTACTACTTCATCTCGCGGGGGATGGGGACGGCCTACGGGGCGATCGTCGGCCTCGGCCTGTGGCTCGGGCTGATGTTCGCCTCGGCGTTTTATCTCGTTGGCCTCGGCCACTACGCGAGCGCCGTCGTCGCCGAACTCGGGGCGACGCTCCCGTTCAGTCCCGTCATCGGGGTCGGTCTGCTGTTCGGCGCAGCGCTGACCGCACTGAGCATCGGCGGCACGGAGAACACCGCCTCGCTGCAGAACGTCGTCGTCGGGATTCTGCTCGTCGTGCTGACGGGGTTTCTCGGCTACGGCGTCCTCGACGCGCTGGGCGTGTTCGGCCGGGCGAGCGTTCCCGAGCAGTTCTTCTCGCGGGGCCACTTTCCCGTGTTGACGACCGCCGCACTCGTGTTCACCTCGTATCTGGGCTTCGCGCAGGTCGCGACCGTCGCGGGTGAGATCAAACAGCCGGGCCGGAACCTCCCGGTGGCGATGGTCGGCTCGGTGGTCATCGTCACGGTCTTTTACGTGGTGACGATCTTCGTCGCGACGAGCGCGTTCGGCGCCGACCGGCTCGGGCAGTTCGGCGAGACGGCGATGGTCGAGGTGGCACGGGACTTCATCGGGCTACCCGGCGCGGTCGCAATCCTGGGCGCCGGGCTGTTGGCGACGTTCTCGAGCGCGAACGCGTCGATCCTCAGCGCCTCGCGGGCGGTGTACGCGCTGAGCCGCGACGCGCTGTTGCCCCGGAAGGCGAGCGAAATCAACCTCCGGTACGGCACGCCACACGTCGCGCTGCTTGCCGCCGGGGGACCGATTCTCGTCCTCGTCGCGACCGGACAGGTCGAGCTGCTCGCCGAGGTCGCCTCCTTCCTCCATCTCGTCATGTACGGGCTGATGTGTGTCGCGCTGCTCGTGTTGCGCCGCCGGGACCCCGAGTGGTACGACCCCAGCTACCGGGTGCCGGGGTATCCGGTCGTCCCGGTCGTCGGCGCGCTCGCGAGCGCTGGCCTGATCGTCTTCATGCAGCCCGCTTCCATCGGCATCGGCATCGTGGTGATGGCGCTGTCGTACGCGTGGTACCGCTACTACGCCGGCGACGTCGCTCTCAGAGGGGAGATATAACCATGACAAAACCAGCCGTACTCGTTCCGATCCGCGTGCTCGAAGGAGAATCGATTCCGGGCGGCGTACCAGAGCTGCTCGCGAACGCTCACGTCGTGCTGTTGGGCTATCACGTCATTCCAGAACAGACCGCGCCTGGGCAGGCGCGGATGCAGTTCGAGGAACGGGCGATAGAACGGCTCGACGAGTACGAGACGATGTTCACCGAAGCCGGAGCGAGCGTCGAGCGCCGCCTCGTCTTCACTCACGACGGCCAACAGACCATCGACCGAACCCTCGACGAACACGACTGCATGGCCGCGCTCGTGCCGAACGCGACCAGCGCGGTCGAGGACATCCTCGTCGCCGTCCGCGGGACCGTCGGCAGCGACCGGCTCGCGCAGGTCGTCGCCGGGCTGTTCGGCTCGACGGCGGCGACGGTGACGCTGTATCACGTCGCGGCCGACGACGAGACCGACGAGGACGCCGCGACGCTGCTCGACGGTCTGGTCGGCCGGTTGGAGTCGCTGGGGCTCGATCCGGCGCGGATCGAGACACGGATCGACCGCGAGGGGGACGCGTTCGAGGCGATCGTCGACGCGGCGGCCGACGCTGACGCCGTCGTCATGGGGGAGACCGATCCGTCGCTCGCGACGTTCGTGTTCGGTATGCCGGCCGACCAGCTCGCCGAGCGGTTCCTCGGCCCGGTGCTCGTCGTGCAGCGTGGGCGACCGGAGGCAGACGGAGACGCCGAGGACGAGGAGTGAGCCTCGGCCCTGCGTCGAGAGGGTTCGGCGGACGACACAGCAGTCTCACGATCAGTCCAGCTCGCGGTCGACGGACGAGTCGGGGCGGACATACGACTCGGAGGCCTCCGTGAGGGTCGTCGACAGATGGACGAGGTCATGCGTGCTCGGTGCGGTTTCTCACCCCTGCTCGCGCACCCACTCCTCGAGGATGAACTCGTCGTAGTGGGTGCGCTCGACGAGCCGCCAGTCGTCCGTCTCCCACTCCGGGAAGTACGTGTCACCCTCGTACTCGCCAGGAACCCGGCTGAGCGCCATCCGGTCGACGACGGGCTGGAACAGCTCGTAGATGCCGGCCCCGCCGATGACGTAGGCACGGTCAGAGCCGAGCGCCTCGACCGTTTCGACGGCGTCGTCGACGCCCGACGCGTGGTGGGCCGATGCGACGTCGAACGCGGACTGCGACCGGCTCACCACGACCTGTGCGGTTCCCGGGAGGTCGTCACGCATCGAATCGAACGTTCGCCGACCGAGGATGACGGGAGACTCCGCGATCCGGCTTCGGTACTGTCGTTTGTCTGCCGGGATACTCGGCCACGGCAGCTCGCCGTCGCGACCGATGACGCCGTTTTCTGCCACCGCGGCGACTGTGATGAGTTCCACGGGGTGTGTGCAACGTGGAGATGCTACTTGAATTCGCTGCGCGCGTTCGGCCAGAGCACGACGCGTCGGGAGTTCCTCCCTCGTGCGAGGCGGCGGTGAACTGCCAGTTCCCGTGTCTTCAATCTCTGTGCTCGACCACCTCAGCTCCCGACCGCCTCAGCGCCCCAGCTCCTCGTGTGCAGAGGCGAGATGCGAGGAGGCGAGCGCGCCCAGAAGCGAGAGCTCTCCGCCGAGCGCGGCCGTCGTGATGACCTCGGCGAGCGCGTCCGCGTTCGAGCCCGCTGGGTCGCCGCCGCCGCGGACGCCGACCACGTCCAGCGCCTCGGCCTGCGTCGGCAGCTTCGTCCCGCCGCCGACGGTGCCGACCTCCAGCGAAGCGATGGTCAGCGAGGCGTACAGCGTGTCGCCGCCGTCGCGGACGTCGACGGTCGTGATTGCGTTGCTCCCTTCGACGACCTGTGCGGCGTCCTGGCCGGTGGCGAGAAAGGCGGCGGCGACGGTGTTCGCGGCGTGGGCGTTGAAGCCCAGACTCCCTGCCTTGGCGCTGCCGACGAGGTTCTTCCGGTTGTTCGCCTCCGCGATAGCCTCCGGCGTCGTCTTCAACACGTCCGCGACCGTCTCCCGCGAGAGGGCCACGTCCGCGCTGACGGTGCGACCCCGCCCCTCGACGGCGTTCACGGCTGCGGGCTTCTTGTCGGAACAGAGGTTGCCGGAGAGGGCGACGAGCGCGGCCGGCGTCTTCGCCTCGATGCGTTCGGCGGCCTCCTGGGTCGCGATGGTCGCCATGTTCATCCCCATCGCGTCTTTCGTGTCGTAGGCGAACCGGACGAAGACGTTGTCGCCGACGACGTACGGCGTCGCGTCGCGAAGCTCGCCGTGGTTCGTGGTCGCCTCGGCGACCGTCGCCAGCGCGTCGACGTTCTCGCGGACCCACGCGGCCACCTCGGCGGCCTCGCCCACGTCCGCGACGCGGAACACCGGCGCGCGCGTCATCGCGTTCTTCAGCACGCGGGCCGTCGCGCCGCCGCCCGCGCGGATGGCCGTACAGCCCCGGTTCACCGAGGCGACGAGCGCCCCCTCCGTCGTCGCCAGCGGTAGGTACGTGCGGCCGGAGAGAGCGCCATCGTCGTCGCCGAGGTTGACGGCGACCGGCCCGACGACGCCCATCGGGAGCTGGGCGCCGCCGATCATATTCTCGATGTTCGGCTCGGCGGTCGCGGGGTCGAAGGCGTAGTCGCCGACGACGGAGAGGTCGGCGTCCGTCTCCCGCTCCAGCAGCTCTCGTCGCGCCGCGGCCGCGGTCGCCGCGTCGGCGTGCTCCTCGAGTTCGTGGAGCCGGAGCTCCCCGGCCTCGACCCTGTCCGCGAGGTCCGTCGCGTCTGTCATACCCCGTCGTGTGCGCGCAGTCGTCTAACCGTTTCGCATGGCCCTGAGTCGAGTTCCCGAACGCTTACCGCCCGGGCGGGCCATCGGCCAGCCATGACAGCATCCGCGGACCTCGTCGTGACGAACGCCGAGGTCCACACGCTCGCCGACCCCGACGAGACCCACGAGGCGCTGGCGGTTCGCGACGGCCGCATCGTCCGTCTCGGCGACGCCTACGAGGTCGACTTCCTCGCCGGCGTCGACACGACGGTCGTCGACTGCGACGGCGGCGTCGTCCTCCCCGGCTTCGTCGACGCGCACACCCACCTCGAGATGGTCGGCCGCCACCTCGTCCACGCCGACCTCCGCGGCGTCGGCTCCGCGGAGGCGGCCGTCGACCGCCTCCGCGAGCGCGCAGCCGAGACGGACGGCCCCGTGCTCGGCTACGGCTACGACGAGTCGACGTGGGAGGGGGCCCGCTATCTCACCCGCGGGGACCTCGACGCCGTCGCGACGGGCCGCCCCGTCGTCGCCTTCCGTGAGGACATGCATACCGCGTCGGTGAACGGAGCCGCCCTCGACGCGTACCGCGACGCGATGCCAGACGCGGACGTCCACACCCAGGGAGAAGAGCCGACGGGCGTCGTCGTCGAGGAGGCCGTCGACCCGCTGTTCGCCGCGTTCGAGCCGGACGTCGACGAGACGGAGAAGCTCCTGGACGCCGCCCAGCGACGGGCGAACGAGCTTGGGGTAACGGAGGTCCACGACATGTGCCGGGGGAGCCACAAGCCGCGGGTCTACCGTGAGCTCGACGCCGCCGGGGAGCTGTCGCTCCGGGTCCGGCTCAACTACTGGACCGACCACCTCGACGCCGTGGTCGAGACGGGGCTCCGCTCCGGCCACGGCTCCGACCGGGTCGAGACGGGCGCGGTGAAGACGTACACGGACGGGAGCTTCGGCGGCCGGACGGCGAAGCTCACCGAGCCGTACGCCGACGCACCGGACGGGAAGGAGTCCGAAGCGGGCGATCCGACCGGCCGGTGGGTCGTCGCCCCCGACGAACTCGAGACATTCGTCGCCGATGCGGCCGCCGCTGACCTGCAGTTCACGGCCCACGCCATCGGCGACGCGGCCGTCGCCGGCGTCCTCGACGTCTTCGAGCGCCACGACGCCGAGCGGCTGCGCCACCGCGTCGAACACGCCGAGCTGCTGGACGACGCGCTCGTCGAGCGATTCGCGGCGGTCGGCGCCGTCGCCTCCGTCCAGCCGAACTTCCTGAAGTGGGCGCGAGAGGGCGGGCTCTACGAGTCGCGGCTGGGCGAGCGCCGCCGCGAGGTGATGCCGTTCCGCGACCTGCTGGACGCGGGCGTGCCGCTCGCGTTCGGCTCCGACTGCATGCCGCTGGACCCGCTGTTCGGCGTCCAGCAGGCCGTCACCGCCCCCGAGCCGCGCCAGCGGCTCACCGTCACGGAGGCGCTTCGCGCGTACACTCACGGCGGCGCCTACGCTGCGGGCGCGGAGGCCGACCGCGGGACCGTCGCGGTCGACAAGCGCGCCGACCTCGTCGTCCTCGACGAGTCGCCGTGGGCGGTCGACTCCGGGCGAATCGCAGACATCGACGCGACCCACACGCTCGTCGGCGGTGAGGTCGTCTACGAGCGCTGAGCGTGTAGGGTGGGAAACTGGGCACCTAACGGAGCAGCGACTCGCCGGTCATCGCATCCGGGACCGGAACGCCGACGAGTTCCAAAATCGTCGGCGCGATGTCACACAGCGCACCACCCGCCCGGACGGCGCGCCCGTCGGCCGTGCCGTCCGGCGCGACGTAAACGAACGGCACGGGGTTCGTCGTGTGGGCGGTGTGGGGGTCCTCGGGGGAGCCCATGTCGTCGGCGTTGCCGTGGTCGGCCGTGACGAGGAGATGACCGCCAGCGTCGCGGACGGTGGCCGCGAGCCGGTCGAGCTGTTCGTCGACGGCTTCGACGGCGTCGACGGCCGCCTCGAAGTCGCCCGTGTGGCCCACCATATCCGGGTTCGCGTAGTTGAGAACGAGCGCGTCCGGGTCCGCATCGCCGGTGACTTCGAGCGCGGCGTCTGTGACGCCCGCCGCGGACATCTCCGGCTGGAGGTCGTAGGTCGCAACGTCCGGCGAGTCGACGATGCGCCGCCGCTCGCCGTCGAACTCGACCTCCCGCCCGCCGTTGAGGAAGTAGGTGACGTGGGGGTACTTCTCGGACTCGGCGACGCGGAGCTGCGTCAGCCCGGCGTCGGCGAGCGCCTCGCCGAGGGTCCGCTTCGGCTGGAGCGGCGGGAACGCGACCGGGAGGTCGAACGTCGCGTCGTACTCCGTCATCGTGACGACGTGGGCACCCGGCGGCTCGGCGTTGACTCCCTCCGACTCCCACGCCTCCGGGCGGATGCCGGCGAGCATCCGGGTGAGCTGGCGGGCGCGGTCAGCACGGAAGTTACAGAAGACGACGGCGTCGTCGGCCCCGAGCGCCGCGCCGCCCTCGACCAGCGTCGGCTCGACGAACTCGTCGGTGTCGCCCCGTTCGTAGCTCGCCTCGACGGCCGCGACCGCGGAGGGGGCCTCGTGGTCGGCGCGCCGCTCAACGACGGCGTCGAACGCCCGCTTCGTCCGGCCCCAATTCTCGTCGCGGTCCATCGCGTAGTAGCGACCCGACACGGTCGCGACGTCGCCGGTGCCGTGCTCGTCGACGGCGGCTTCGAGGTCGGCGAGGAAGCCGGCGCCCGATTTCGGCGCGGTGTCGCGCCCGTCGGTGAACGCGTGGGTGACGGCCTCGACGCCGGCGTCCGCGGCGGCCGCGACGAGCGCGTGGAGGTGGTGCTGGTAGGCGTGGACGCCGCCGTCGGAGACGAGCCCGAGCAGGTGGACGCGGCCGCCGTGCTCGCGGGCGTACTCGAACGCCCCGGCGATGGCGTCGTTATTGCGGAGCTCGGCGGCCGCCGCGGCCTCGCTGACGCGGGTCGAGTCCTGGAGGACGACCCGGCCGGCGCCGATGTTGAGGTGGCCGACCTCGCTGTTGCCCATCTGTCCGTCGGGGAGGCCGACCCGCCGGCCGTGCGTCTCGAGGGTGCCGACCGCGCCCGCCTCGCGCAGGCGGTCGACCGTCGGCGTGTCGGCCGCGCGGACGGCGTCGCGCCCGGGCTTGCCGTCCGCCGGGTCGCGTTCGCCCCAGCCGTCGAGGATGACGAGCGCCGCTTTCATTATCGCAGAGGAGTCGACGGCGGCGTAAGTAGCGTTCGGATGCACGCCGGCTCGGGGCGACCTGTTCGTTGTCCGTCAACCCGATGCCGTCGAAGCTCAGCAGCCCTGCCGTGTTCTCGCGAGTCTCTCCTTCCTTCTCAGTTGATGCGACGGATCCGAACCACCCCTTTCGGTGGCTCAGCGAATTCATGCGGTGGCGCGCGCTGGCTCGCGGGTGACGCGGCGCGAGCGAACGGAGTGAGCGCCGTGCCGCGAAGCGAGCGGGAGCGACCGACGGGAGCGACACGCGAGCGTCGCGAGCCAGCGGCGTGCGAGGGATGAGCATCGCAGGCCCGAAGGGCCGAGAAGCGCAGTCGGCTGGGGTGGTGTGTGGGCTGTGCCGTGCGGTGCGGTTTCCCCTAGGTCCGTGCTAGCAGGCCGTATTTCGACTTGGACGAGTAACGAAGGCAGGCCGTTTCACAACTCGTCTCGGTCAGGCCCAAGAATCCGTCCCAGAGTGACGAAGTCAAACCGACACGCCACGCCACTTTTAGCCCGACGCGCCACAAGAGGTGCTATGACGCTCGACCCGGTCCACTTCAAGGCAATCTCCCGGCTCGCGCGCGGCGTCAGCCGGTCGGTCGACGAGCGGGAGCACCGGGCGTTCGCCGAGACCGTTTGGAGCGAGTGGCTCGACCCCCTGCTCGACGACGGGACGCCGGTCGTCGAGCCGCTCGGCGAGCAGGCGCGCCGCCGCATCGACGTCGAGGAAGTCGCGCTCGAACCGGACCGCTTCGAGACGCGCCACGGGCTCGACTCCGGCACCATCAACCCGACGACGTTCAAGAACGGCCTCGTCGTCGACGTGGCGCAGGCGGCGATGAGCCGCGTCCCCTCCGACCTCGACCTGCATCGCGGGCGGACGAACGTCGTCGCGGTCCACTCGAACGACGTGACCGTCGGCCTCGACGGCGACTGGACGATGGACGACGAGGGGTACGTCCGCCAGCGGCTGCTCCACGTCCCCGCGACGGACCGATCGATGACCGCCGTCGTCCACGAGCTCGCGCTGTATCTCGCGGAGGTGACACACGCGACGGAGAACGCCGGCGTCGTCGAGGACCTGCTCGTGATGGACGGCCCCATCTACCCGAAGGGGCTCCTCACGTGGGAGCGGCGCGACCCCGAGCTCGCTGAACTGCTCGCCGAGGACGAGCGGCCGAAACAGGTGATCCAGGCGTACGTCGACCTCGTCGAGGACTTCGTGGCGCGCGAGGTGCCGATGGTCGGGTTCGTGAAGAACCCCGCGAGCCGGCTCGTCACCCGAACGGTACGCGAGACGGAGGGGAACTCGCCGTGGCTCAACGACGCCGCCTTCTTCTCACAGCTGCTCGAGCGCGGCGAGTTCGACGACGGTGAGTGGATTCGCGAAACCGACCACCTGACGTACACGAACTGGTTCGTCTCCCGGGGGAGCACGGACGGCGCGCTCGCGTCGCCGGACACGCTCTCCGGCATCGAGCGCCGGCTCGACCACGAGCAGTACGAGGTGACGTTCGCGATGGTGTACGACCCCCGAACGGACACCGTCTACCGGGTGGAGTCGCCCCGCTACTTCACCGCGGACGCCGACCGCCGGGAGGCGCTACTGCGGCAGGTGTTGAAGGGGGTCGCTGCCGAGCGCGGCCCGCCGGAGGCGGTCGGGAAGGCCGACTCGCTCGCGCGCATCGGTACCCGCGAGGCGGCCGCGCTGCGCGAGGCGCTGGAGTCGGCGTTCGACTCCGAGGTAGACACGGACTACGACGACGACCGCTGGGGCGCGTTCGTTGGGTGAACGGCGCGCTCCCGAACCGCGCTCGTCCGTCGCCTGCGACCGCTACTGCTCGACGCCTGGCTCCCGCTTCGTCACCTCGATCTCGACCTCCTCCTCCGGGACGCCGACGCGCGCGAACTGCGTGCGGAGGTGTTCCTTCGCCGCCTCGACGGCTCGGTCGCGCGTCTCGAAGCCGCGCGGCATCGGCGACTCGAACGCGACGTGAATCTCGCGGTCGCCGACGCGCTGACGTTGGCCGCCGGATTCGACCTCGTAGAAGGCATCGCAGACCCACACGTACGGGGCGCCCTCGTCGGGAGCGCCCTTGAACGCCGGCGGCTCCTCCCCCCGCTCGTACAGCGTGCCCGTGAGGGCGGTCCCCCCGGCCCGACCGCGGATGAGCAACATAGCCGTCGGTAGGAGTGGCGCGCGTAAATGCTCGCGGGGACGCGGCCGGATGGTGTTCAGAACCGAGGGGGTCTGCTGAGCTTCCAGTGTCCGACGGTATCGGGGTGGCCGACTTCGAGGATGGGTCGACGGAGGGGGCTTCAGCTCCGGCCACGCCACTGAATCAGCAGTCGGCTGCGTCTACAATCCACGGAGCGGGAGTATCCGGAGTCTCCCAAAGTATCATGTACTCTGCTTTTGATTCGGTAGTATGTTGCACGGTGCCACGGTGTGGGCGGCACTTGAACGGTGGAGCCCGATCACGTTTCTCGCTGCAGGGGGGCTGTTCGTGCTCCCTACCGCTATCTTCGGATTCGGAGCAGCTACCGGTACGGGAAACGTCGTGTCACCAGCCCTCATCTTCGTGTTGATGCTGGTCGTGTTCGTCGGGTTGCTCGGATTGTATCCGCGCCTCGCGGCGGCGAACTCAACGCTGGTGCTCGGTGGCGTCGGTCTGCTCGCAGTAACGGCTGCGGTCATTATCTCCACACTCGCCGTCGTTGCGCTACCCACCGGGCCGACGTTCGGGAAACCGCATCTCTTGGCTATCGTTACGACCGTGGTGGTGGGCTCCTCGCTGACTCTCGCGACGTTTGGCACTGCATGCCTCCGGGCAGGAGTCCACTCGCGGCTCGTCGGTCGCTCGCTGCTGGTGATGGCCGCAGGTGATCTGTCGATCTTCGTCGCCATGCTGGTGTACGGGGACCCGACCCCTGCGTGGGTGGGGTTCGTCGTCGGCTTGGTGTTCGTGATGTCGCTGGCATCTATCGGATACGTGCTTCGAACCGAGACTCCTCCGGCTGCACGTTCTGAATCGGTCGGCGACGTGACCGCGGGCTGAGCGTCGATGGACGACCTCCACACCACCGAGTCGCCGCTGGAGGCGGCCGGTCGAACGGTCGGACCCGAAACGACCGAGGCGTTCAAACTCCTCGCCGACGAGACGCGGCTGGCGATTCTGCTGGCACTCTGGGAGGAGTATGACCCTCCCCCGGACGACAACGTCCCGTTTTCCCGGCTGCTCGACCGGGTTGAGTACGACGACCGAGGGAACTTCAGCTACCACCTCGAGAAACTGGAGGGGCGGTTCGTCAAGCAACACTCCGAGCGGGGCGGGTACGAGCTCCAGACGTCCGGCCTGAATCTCGTCCGGTCGATCATTGCCGGCACGGGAATTGACGATGTCTCGATTACCGATGCAGAAATCGACGAACCGTGTCCGGTCTGTGATGCGCCAACGACGACCATAAACTACCAGGATGGCGTCGTTCTGTGGACCTGTACCGAGTGCGACGGCATCGCACCGGGCGTGTCGATGTGGGGCGACTTGAAAAACCACATGCAGGGAGAACTGGGGCTCACGCAGTTCGAACCGGCCGGGGTCGCCGACCGGTCGCCCGCGGAACTGCGAGCCGCGAGCCAGGTCGTGAGACATCAGAAGGCGCGGAGCATGTTCAATGGGGTTTGTCCGACCTGTTCGGGACGGGTCGACGGGCGTCTGGAATACTGCGCGGATCACGACCCACGCGGCGGCTGTGACAACTGCGGGTGGCTGTTGCGACTCCTCGTGTACTTCGAGTGTCGGACCTGCGAAGACCACGACATCGTCAGTCCGAAACGGCTCTCCCTATTCCACCCGACCGTAATCGCCCTCTACGACGACCACGGGATGTCGACGCGGATTCGGGCCGATGATCTGGGGAGTGCGAGGCGCGTCTTCGACCTCATGACGGACCAGGGGGCCGAAATCGTCTCTGAGGACCCGCCCCGTGTCGCTGTCATCCCCTCGGTCGGCGGTGAGGAAGTCCGGGTGACAATCGACGAGACGGCGAGCATCGTCGACGTTTCTCGATAGCATCCTGCCGACGATTCGTTTCTCTCTACAGACCTCGGCCCATCTGGCTGGCGCCATCTGCGCCGACTGACGAGAGGTCGAGTGCCTTGTTGTATCAGCGTACAAATGATATTTATCACCACCTGTCTCCGTGGTTGCTCTACAGGAACGCGGCCGGACGACAGCAACCATGATTCGCACTGTAACGGGTCGACCTCGCGCGCTGGAATCGAACCCGACCGTCGAGAGAAACACTGCGACACCGGAGACGTGTCATCGATGAGAAAGAAGATTGAACCGGACAAGTCATTCATCGTGAACGGAACGGGTGAAACGTCACGAGTAGCAGTCGCGGACAGTCCGCAGTGTAGGGGATGCTCGGATGGACAGGTGCCGTCTTCAGGACCGACCGCCGACGGAACCGTGACCGACTCGACCAATCGTGGGTCGGCGACCGAGCAGGGACGAGGACGAGAACTCACCGGTGGTCACCATGTCTGAACAGGTCCCGGCGGCTGCCCCTGCTCGTGTCGCCGATGACGACGTGTGGCAAGTAACAAAACACGTGTTCGCTGCGTCGGCGCTCATATTTCTCGTCACGATCAGCTTGGGGTTCCTCAACGTGTTCACGGCAGGGGCACTTCCACGCTGGCAGCTACTCGTCCACCTTCACTCGGCGACGCTGGGCTGGATGACGCTCTCGGTGTTCGGCGCGACTGTCTGGCTGTTCACGGGCAAGAGAGCGGTGAGCGAGGCATACGCCCGTCGTGTTCGCTGGCTCGCTCGCGCGATGGTCGTCGCGTTCGTCGGACTGATCGCTAGCTTCGGAATCGCGTTCTCGCAGGGCGGTGATGCCTTCTACCTCCTGGCGGTGTTCGCGCCACTCGCAGCCCTGACGATCTGGGCGGCGGCGGCGTTCTTCCTCGATCAACTCAGGCACCTGTCCGAAGTGACGACGGCTCACCTGTTGACTGCTGCCGGGTTTCTCGTTCTCGCACTCGCGGTGGTGTTCGGGAACGTGATGGCGCTCGGCCGGGCAGGCATCCTGTCGAGTCCGGACTTTGCGGGGACCGCGCACGTGTTCGGCATCCTCGGCTATCAGGTCCTGGTGACGACCGGGATCATCGAGTGGGTCGTCGTACGGGAGCGTGGTGGCTGGACCCGCTCTGGAGCGTTCCAGGTCGGCCTCGGAGCGCTCCTCGGAGTCTGGGTCCCGATCGTGGTCCTCCTGTCGGTGGCCGGCCTTCCCGAGGACCCGCTCCCGATACTCCTCCTGTTCGGTACCCTCGCCCTTTTAGTCCTGTTCGGACTCCTCTTCCTCGGGCGAATCGGTGTGCGGGCGCTTCGCACCAATCCCCTCCGTTCCGGCGTCGAAGCGTGGATTTTCTTCGCCACGCTCTGGTTCGCCGTCGGTGGTGTTCTCTCGTTTCCACTCCGGTTCGTGCTGGGCGATCCTGCGTGGTGGATGGTAGCTAACGTACATGCGACGATGGTTGGAATCGTGACGAACATGATATTCGGCGTCATGGCCGCGAGAACACGGTTCGGGCGTCCGGAAAGTTCGTGGGCCCAACCTGCGGCAATGTGGTTGACGAATGTGGGGGTGGTGGTGTTCGTCGGCCTGTTCATCGCAACCGGATCGACGCATGGTGCACTCGTTATGGGAACCGGGGTGCTCTTGGGCGTGGGGTGGGCGCTCTACTCCCTTCGGAAGACACCCACCAAGACTGAGACGGCGACGAAAGCTGGCGTCGAAACCACCGACTGACGGCGAGTTGCCACGAACCCCTCCAGACGCACCGTGAATCCGCCATGGTCGCGTCCCACCGACACCGACAGCGGATTTCCCACGGCCACCTGTGCGTCGTCACGGACGAATCTCCTCACAGTGGCTACCTATGCCGCCCTGGGAGCGTGGCTTTTTGTCCACGGCGGGCGCAGACGCGTCCATGACCGACCTCGGGGACTTCGAAGAGTTCGAGTCGGAGACGCCCCCGGACGACGTAGGCGACGACACGACGAACGACGCACCGGCCACGGACGCGACCGACGACGAGTTCGAGACGGTGGCCGCGAGCCCCGCTGGCAGCGACCGCGGGCTGGGGACGCTGTCCGCGGCCGACGGGCTCTCCATCGGCGAGGACGACGAGGACACTCGGCTGCGGGCGTACGTGACGGTCGGGAACCGCTCGCTCGTCCGGGTCGGTGCCTACGCGGTCGTCGACTACCCGGACGACGAGGCGCTGTTTTGTCGCATCACCGCGCTGGAGTACGCACAGGAGTTCCGCGCGGACGACGCGACGGAGATTCACGCCCGCCGCGCGATGCGCTCCGAGGGTATCGACGAGGCCGACTACAAGTTCATGGCGACGCTGGAGCCGCTCGCCGTGCTGTACTCGGATGGGGGCGACCTCCGGCGCCGGATGCCAGACCGCGTCCCGAAGCCGGAGACGGTCGTCCGGGAGGCCGTCGACGAGTCCGAGGTGAAGACGGGGTTGAAGGTGCCCGATGAGGGCGTCTTCGTCGGCCACCTCGCCGTCGGCGGCGAGAAGGTACGGACCGCGGCCGACCCACCGACCGTCGACTACCGGCTGAAAGACGACGCGACGGACGGCGACCCGCTCGTCTTCCGGCACACGCTCGTCGCCGGTGGGACGGGCTCGGGGAAGACCCACGCAACGAAGAACGTCCTCCGGCAGTATCTCGGCCGCACCTACGAGATGAGCGACGGCCGGACGCCCGGCGCCGCAGTGGTGCAGTTCGATCCGCAGGACGAGTACGCACAGATGCACGACGACGGCGACTACCCCGAGGAGTTCGGTCGCCGGCTCGACCGCGAGGGGGTGAAACACGGCGGCCACGACGACACGAAAGCGTTCATCCCGGTCGTCGACGGCGCGACGTACGCCGCTGACCACCACCGCGCAGAGCAGGTTGCGTTCACGCTTCCGTTCTCGCTGGTGCGTTCACGGCCGTGGCTCGTCGCCGGCGCCGGCCTCAACGACAACCAGTACCAGGGGCTGCGCGAACTGCTCTCGCGGTTCTTCCGAACGCACGGAAACGACGGCACCTACCGCGAGTTCCGGTCATTCCTCGAAGACCCGGCGCTCCGCGAGGAGCTCGACGAGAACGGCGTCGTCCACGAGGCGACGTTCGACGCCGTCAAGCGGAAGACGCGCGGTTTCGGCGGCGTCTTCGACCGCGAGGCCCCGCCGATCACCGACCTCGTCCACGAACTCGTCCGCCCGGGCGGGCTCACCTGCGTCCCGACCTACCACATCAACGACTCCCGGCAGACGACGACGGTCGTGTTGGCCGTCGCGTCGTTGCTCGTCGACGAGAAGCTCTCGAACGACCCGCGGTTCGACCGAATCAAGGAGACGCCGCTCGTCGTCGGGATGGACGAGGCGCACAACTTCCTCACCGACGCCGACAGCGTGCAGGCGTCGAAGGTCATCGGGAAGTTTTCAGAGGCGGCAAAGCAGGGTCGGAAGGAGCGGCTCGGCCTCTTTCTCGTCACGCAGGACCCGCAGGACATCGCCGACCCCGTCTTCAAGCAGGTGAACACGACCGTCGTGCTCAACCTCGGCGACGAGGACGCCATCAAGTCGGTGAACATCCCCTCGACGCTGGAGGGGAAGGTGCCGTACTTCGAGAAGGGTCAGATGGCGGTCTACTCGCCGGACAACTCCGAGCCGGTCGAGGTGGTCGGGCTCCCGTACTGCGTGACGCGACACGGCCGGGACTGAGCCGCCGTTCCGTCGCTCGCGGCAGGAGGTTTTTCACGGGGGGCGTCGCAGACTCGAGTATGAGCAAGCACGTACTCGTTCCCGTCGATGGATCCGATCAGGCCGCGGAGGCGCTCGCGTACGCCTTCGACGAGTTCCCGAGCGCGACGATAACGCTGTTACACGTCATCAACCCGGCCCGTGCGGGCTACGGCGCGCAGGCGGGGCTCCCGAGCTTCTCCGAGGAGTGGTACGAGGAGGCGGAGGCTGCCGCAGAGGAGTTGTTCGAGTCGGCGCGGGCCGACGCGCCCGCCACCGTCACCATCGAGACGGTGACGGAGGTGGGTCAGCCCGCGCGGACCATCGTCGACTACGCCGACGACCACGACGTGGACCAGATCGTCATCGGCAGCCACGGCAGGCAGGGCATCTCGCGGGTGCTGCTCGGTTCGGTCGCCGAGGCGGTCGTCCGGCGGTCGGCCGTACCGGTCACGGTCGCGCGGTAACTCGTCGGTCGGGGCGCGACCACCGTCGGCGTACGGCGTCGCGACCGACGGCCGCGACGGCCGGTCGCCCTACAGCTCGCCCAGTTTCCGGAGGAGCTGGCCCTCGTACTCCTCGTCCGCCTGGACGCCCTTCAGCTCGACCACGTTCCGCTCGAGCTTGTCGAGCGCGACGCGGAAGGCGGACTCCGCGCCGTACCCCTCGCCGCTACCGCCGATCTGTCCCACGTTCGTCCGGAGCCGAATCTGCGCGTAGATGAGCGGCGTGCCGCGGAGCTTCTCCTTGTGCTGTTTGAACCGGACGTGTGCGTGCTGGACCTGCATGTCGGCGTACTTGTCGGAGACCGCCTCGACGCTGGAGACGATCTCTGCCCGCGAGATAGTGTCGAGCAGGTCGACGTTCGTGATCTGGACGTCCATGTGCTCCTCCTCGGTGTAGGTGAGCGCGCGCAACACGTCGGTCTTCGTGACGATACCGGCGATGAGCCGATCGTCGTCATCCGTGACGACGAGACCGCCGTAGTCGTCGTCGAGCATCCGCTGGACGGCGTCGCGGACGCTCTCGGTCGTGTCGGCCGTCTCGACGGGGCTCGTCATCACGTCGTACACCGGGATGTCGAGAATCCGCTCCAGATCGCCGCCCCGGTCGCCGCGGGTCGCCTTGTCCATGTCGCGGACGACCACGTTCGTGATGTCGTGGGTCGTGACGACGCCGACGAGGTGGCCGCTCTCGTTGGTTACGGGCACCCGCGAGATGCCGTTCTCGCGCATCATGTTGATCGCCTTCCCGACGGTGGCGTCCTCAGGGACGGAGAGCACCTCCTCGGTGTAGATGTCGCCGACTGCGAGCACGTCGAGGTTCTCGAGGACGGCCTCGAGGATGGCGTTCTCCGTGATGATGCCGTACAGCTTCTCGCCGTCGAACACCGGCGCGACCTTCACGCCGCCCTCGACGAGCATTCGCGCCACGTCCCGGACGTCCTCGCGTCGGGTGACCTTCGGCGCGTTCCGCATCAGCACGGCCGCCTTCGCGTCGTCTTTTACGTGGGACTGCAGGAGCTGTTTCTCCGTGATGACGCCCGCGTAGTCGCCGTCCTCGGTGACGATGATACCCTTGAGATTCTCGCGGTCGAACGCCGCTCGGACCTTTCCGAGTCGTTCGCCCGCGTCGACCTCGGTAAACTCGCGCGTGACGATGTCTTCGATATCCATCTAAATCCCTCTCTTTCGGGCTTGGCCATGAGCGTTATTGAAACTACTCCCGTGTGTGTATCGTACCCGTGTCATCAGGGAACGTGGTTCGTGGAACCCCACACTGTAGGTGGAAAATCACCCGAGGGTACCGGTCTCGTAGAATGTGTGAGAATCCGTATGGGTTCGGGCGGATTTGAACCGCCGGCCTCCTCCATGTCAAGGAGGTGTCATAACCAGCCTAGACCACGAACCCTCGCTTGCGTCCACTCCATCGTAACCCGGTGGTGTAATTGAAGGTTTCGAATCGGGGAATTCGTCGATCCGCGGCGCGGACTCGCTGCCGACATCCTTTTGCCGATGGACATATTTGTACATCATAACGCAATAGCGTACATTTCCAAACTATGAACGAGTACATCGAGCGTGTGACCGAGAGCGCGGACCTGACACAGGCGGAGGCAAGAGCGGCGGCGACCGCCGTGTTCGAGGACGCGACGGAGGCACAGATCGGCGCGCTGCTGACGGCGCTACGCGCGAAAGGCGAGACGGAAGCCGAGATTGCCGGCTTCGCCGAGGGGATGCGTGGCGCCGCGCGCACAATCGACCCCGACCGCGAGCCGCTGGTCGACACCTGCGGTACGGGCGGAGACGACTACGACACCATCAACGTCTCGACGACGAGCGCCATCGTCGTCGCCGCGGCGGGGGTGCCCGTCGCGAAACACGGCAACTACTCCGTCTCCTCGTCGTCGGGGAGCTCGGACGTGCTGGAGACGGTCGGCGTCGACCTCGATTCGAGTCCCGAGGCCGTCGAGTCGCGCATCGAGGCCGACGGCATCGGCTACATGCACGCACCGGCGTTCCACCCGGCGATGAAGGCGGTCATCGGGCCGCGGCGCGAACTCGGCATCCGGACCATCTTCAACGTGCTCGGGCCGCTGACGAACCCCGCCGGCGCGGACGCACAGGTCGTCGGCGTCTACGACCCCGACCTCGTCCCCGTGCTCGCGCGGGCGCTCTCCCGGATGGGGGTCGACCGCGCGCTCGTCGTCCACGGCGCCGGCATGGACGAGATTGCACTCCACGACGACACCGTCGTCGCGGAGATCGACGGCGACGACATCGACGAGTACACGCTCTCGCCGGCAGACATCGGGCTCGACGCCGCGCCCGTCGAGGCCATCGCGGGCGGCACCCCCGAGGAGAACGCCGCGGACCTTCGCGCCATCGTAACCGGAGAGCTCGACGGGCCGAAACGCGACGTCATCCTCGCGAACGCGGGGGCGGCCATCTACGTCGGCGGCGGCGCCGACAGTCTCGCGGCCGGCGTGGACCGCGCGCGGGAGGCCATCGACTCAGGTGCGGCCGCGGCGACGCTCGACACGCTCCGAGACGCGACGACCGATTCGACCGCAGAGGCGGAATGATGGCGCGCGCGAAGGTGTGCGGGCTGACGCGCGACGCCGACGTGCGCGCTGCCGTCGACGCCGGCGCGGACGCGCTCGGGTTCATCGTCGACGTGGACGTGGACACGCCGCGCGAAATCACGCCGGCGACGGCGGAAGCGCTCATCGAGAGCGTGCCGCCGTTCGTGACGACGACGCTCGTGACGATGCCCGATTCCGCGGCGCAGGCCGTCACGCTCGCCGAACTCGTCGGCGCCGACGCGATCCAGATCCACGGGCTCCCGCCCGGAGACGTGGCAGTCGTCGTCGCCGACTTCCACGGCGCGGTCGTGCCGGCCGTCTCGACCGACGAGGTGGCCGAGTACGCGTCCGTGGGCCACGCGCTGCTCGTCGACACCCCGAGCGAGGACGGCGGTGGCGGCACCGGCGAGACGCACGACTGGGAGGCGACGCGCGCGGCGACGGCGGAACTCGACCGGCCCGTCGTGCTCGCTGGGGGACTCGGCCCGGAGAACGTGACCGACGCCGTCACGGCCGTCGACCCGTACGCGGTCGACGTTGCCTCCGGCGTGGAGCGGGAGGGCGGCGTGAAAGACCACGATGCGGTCCGGGCGTTCGTCCGCCGGGCGCGAGGTGCGTCGTGAGACTCGACATCGACCGCGTAGGATTCCGCGAGCTGGCCGCCGACGGCCCCTGCGTCGTCCGCGCGGCGGCTACCCTCGACGCCGACGTGGAGCCGCTGGAGGCGTACGCCGCGCTCACCGGCCGGACGACGGACGCCGCGCGTTCGGAGTACTCGTTTCTGCTCGAGTCCGCAGAGAAGGTCGCCTCCTCGGACCCGGACGGCGCCTTCTCGACGGACGACGCGGACCGACACGCCCGCTTCTCGTTCGTCGGCTACGACCCCGCAGCCGCGGTGACGGTCGGCCCAGACGGCGCCGAGACGGCGGTGTTCGACGACCGCTACGCTGGGCTCGTTGACGTCAACGCCGACGCCGTGGACTGCGTCGACGCCCTCCGAACGGCGCTTCCGGACCTGCCGCGCCGGGGCTTCGCCGGCGACGGCCGGCAGCATCTCGACGGCGGGCTCGTCGGATTTCTCGCCTACGACGCCGTCTACGACCTCTGGCTCGAGGAGGTCGGCGTCGAGCGGCCGGAGTCGCGATTCCCGGACGCACAGTTCGTGCTCAACACCCGGACGCTCGTCTTCGACGACGAGGAGGGGACCGTCTCGCTCGTGTTCACACCGGTCGTTCGCGCGGACGATGACCCCGACGCGGTGTACGACGAGCTCGTTGCGGAGGTCGAGCGGGTGGAGACGCTGCTCGTCGACGCGGAGCCGCTCGCGCCGGACGGTTTCGACCGGTCGTCGGAGACGGCGGGTGCCCGCGAGAACTACGAGGCCGCAGTCGAGCGCGCGAAGGAGCACGTCCTCGACGGCGACATCTACCAGGGGGTGCTCTCCCGGACCCGCGAGCTCCGCGGCGAGGTCGACCCGCTCGGCTTCTACCGGGCGCTGCGCGACATCAATCCCTCGCCGTACATGTATCTGCTCGGCTACGACGACCTGACCGTCGTCGGCGCCTCGCCGGAGACGCTCGTCTCCGTGCGCGGCCGAGAGGTGATGGCGAACCCCATCGCGGGCACCTGTCCCCGCGGCTCCTCGCCGGTCGAGGACCGCCGGCTCGCGGGCGAGATGCTCGCCGACGAGAAGGAGCGGGCGGAACACACGATGCTCGTCGACCTCGCGCGCAACGACGTCCGCCGGGTGAGCGAGGCCGGCAGCGTGCGCGTCGACGAGTTCATGAACGTGCTGAAGTACAGCCACGTCCAGCACATCGAGTCGACCGTCACGGGTCGGCTCGCGGCTGATTCTGATTCCTTCGACGCGACCCGCGCGGCGTTCCCGGCGGGGACGCTCTCCGGAGCACCGAAGATTCGCGCGATGGAGATCATCGACGCACTGGAGCCGACGCCCCGGGGGCTCTACGGCGGCGGCGTCGGCTACTACTCGTGGACCGGCGACGCCGACTTCGCGATCGTCATCCGGACGGCGACGGTCGAACACGGCGTCGACGCGGCGAACGCCGATGCGACCGACCGTATCACCGTCCAGGCGGGCGCGGGCATCGTCGCCGACTCGGACCCGACAGCCGAGTACGAGGAGACCGAACAGAAGATGGACGGCGTCCTCGCGGCGCTTGAAACGCTTGAGGCGCCGGAGGTGGAGCCGTGAGCGTCCTCGTCGTGGACAACTACGACTCGTTCACCTACAACCTCGTCGAGTACGTGAGCCAGCACGGCATCGACGTGGACGTCCTGAAGAACACCGCATCGATCGACGACATCCGCGAGCTCTCGCCCGACGGTATCATCATCTCGCCGGGACCGGGCCACCCGAAGAACGACCGCGACGTGGGCGTCTCGGCGACGGTGCTCCGAGAGCTTTCTCCCGACGTGCCGACGCTCGGCGTCTGTCTCGGCCTCGAGGCAGCCGTCTACGAGTACGGGGGCAGCGTGGGGCGCGCGCCCGAACCCGTCCACGGCAAAGCGTCCGCGGTCAGCCACGACGGACGAGGCGTGCTCGCGGGGCTCGAACAGGGGTTCCAGGCCGGCCGCTACCACTCGCTCGTCGCGACGGCGGTGCCGGACTGCTTCACCGTGAGCGCGACCACCGACGACGAGCCGGAACTGGTGATGGGCGTCCGCCACGACGAGTATCCAATCGAGGCGGTGCAGTTCCACCCGGAGTCGGTGCTCACCGCCGTGGGACACGACGTCATCGACAACTTCCTCGCGGCGCTTTAGGGCACGGGCCGCGGGGCGTCAGATAGACGGAAGCAACTGAAACAGGCCAAAGAACCACAGCAGCCCAGCGATAACTGCGGCGACGACGGCAACTCGCAGCGCGATGCTCAATACGACCCGCGCCACGACGATGGCCAGGATAACGATGACGAGCGTGCTCAGGATGCTCGGAACGCTGAACTCCGGGACGAGCTGGAGCGGGACGGCGAGTGTGTTCATATAGGCTCGTCTCGCTCTCGGGATTTAAACGCGTGGGCCGTTCCGCATCCTTCATTCAAACATATTTTAACTGGAATTAGGCGCTAAGTCCCCTTGCACAAGGCCAGCTTGTCGGGTGTCATCGTCGGGAGATATGATGTCGGCTGTGAGTCGAGAGCGGCGCCCGCGTACCACTGCTCCGTCCGGAATACGCTCTGCGAGAGCAGGCAGCCGCTATCGGTTGGTTTCCGGGGTGAAAGCTGGCTTCCGGTCAGCGACGCGGACGAGAGTGAGCGGGTGAGCGATCACCCGCGCTCGGTTCTACTCCTCGTCGTCTTTCCACCAGTCCTTGATGCAGTTCGACTCGTCGGTGTACTCGCCGTTGTTGAACGAGTCGAGCGTGTCCTTCCACTCGAGGACCTGCTTCTGCTCAGACTCGCTCAGGTCCTCCCAGTCGGACTCGTTGTGGTCAGCGAGGAACGCGTCGGCCTCGTCGATGGTCGTACTGACGTTGTCGGGAACCTCGGCTCCCGGACCTGCCTGCTCGTTGAGCTTCGCGGCGAGCAGGTGGATGTACAGCTTCGTGATGCCGTTGGACTTCTTCGAAACCCCCGGCTCCAGCTTGGCCTTGAACACGTCGTTGGCAACGTCATCCTCGTCGACCACGACGGTCTTTTCGCCACCATCCTCGCCGAGAGAGACTGGCAGCGGGCCGGACGTCAGGTCCTCGTTGTTCCCCTTTGCGTAGTCCCCGTTGTGGGCGTCCCAGAACCCGGGCGTGCGCGGACAGATCCGCTCCTCGGGCGGCGTGGTGACCGTCGCAGTGTCCTCGGCGCTCGCGGAGTCACCGTCGTCGTCGGTCGCGGTCACGTTGAACGTGTTCGTCTTCGAGCTGTCGCCCGCCGATGGGGCAGAGCCATCGAAGGTGACGTTCACCGACTCGCCGGGGGCGAGCGTGGTGCCGACGAGCGATGGGCTCAGGTCGGAGTCGCTCAGCGTGTACGTGTCGTCGCTGAACGAGTCGACAGTGACGGTGTTCGAGCCGTCGTTCGTCACGGTGACGCGGTACGTGACGGCATCGCCGGTGTCGTCCGCCTCCTCGCTGTCGGCGAACTCGTCGTCACCGTCGGCGTCCACCGACTTCGTGACTGCAAGCGAGGGCGTCAGGTCCGGTGACCGCACGATGGTCTCGTCCTCGGCCGACGCAACGTCGCCGTTGTCGTCGGTCGCGGTGACGTTGAACGTGTTCTGCTTCGCCGTCTCCTCGGCGCTCGGCGAGCTTCCGTTGAACGTCACCGTGATCGACTCACCGGGCGCGAGCGTGACGTCCACGAGGTCGGGACTCACGGTCGGCGACCCGTACACGTCGTCGGTGTAGTCAGTGATGTTGACCGCGTTCGGCCCGTCGTTCGTGACCGTCACCTGATAGGTCACGTCGTCGCCAGGCTGCTCCGTCGTCTCGTCGTCGGAGAACGTTTCGTCGCCGTTCGCGTCGTTCAGCTTCTCCACCGTGACCGACGGCTGGAAGTCTGGCGTGTCGACCGTCGCGGTGTCGCTGTCGCTCGCTTCGTCGCCGTTCTCGTCGGTCGCGGTGACGCTGAACGTGTTCGTCTTCGAGGCGTTCTCCATCTCGGGTGCGCTTCCCTGGAACGTGACGTTGACCGACTCACCGGGCGCGAGGGTCTCGCCGACCAGCGCCAGGCTCAGCCCGTCGTAGACGGTGTCGTCGTAGTCGGTGACGTTGACCGCGTTCGGGCCGTCGTTCGTCACGGTGATTCGGTACGTGACGGGGTCACCGGTTGCGTTGGCCGTCTCGGAGTCAGCGAACTCGCCGTCGTCGTCAGCGTCGACGGACTTCGTGACGGTGATCGACGGCTCGAAGTCCGGCGCGAGTACCGTCGTCGTATCGTCGTCCGTCGCCGTGTCGCTGTCGTTGTCCGAGGCCGTAACCGTGAACCTGTTCGTCTTCGAGTCACCTTCCGACGGAGCGCTCCCCTCGAAGGTGACGTTCACCGACTCGCCGGGGGCGAGCATGGTGCCCACGAGCGATGGGCTCAGGTCGGAGTCGCTCAGCGTGTACGTGTCGTCGCTGAACGAGTCGATGGTGACAGTGTTCGGCCCGTCGTTCGTCACGGTGATTTGGTACGTGACGGTCTCATCGAGCTGGTCCACCGTCTCCTCGTCGGTGAACGTCTCGTTGCCGTTCGCGTCGTTCAGCTTCTCCACCGTAATCGCCGGCTGGAGATCCGGCGACCGAACCGTCGTCGTGTCGCTGTCGCTCGCTTCGTCGCCGTTCTCGTCGGTCGCGGTGACGCTGAACGTGTTCGTCTTCGAGGCGTTTTCGCTGCTCGGCGAGCTTCCGTTGAACGTCACCGTGATCGACTCACCGGGCGCGAGCGTGACGCCCACGAGGTCGGGACTCACGGTCGGCGACCCGTACACGTCGTCGCTGTAGTCGGAGATGTTGACCGCGTTCGGCCCGTCGTTCGTCACGTTGACGCGGTACGTGACGTCGTCGCCGGGTTGGGCCGTCGTCTCGTCGTCGGTGAACGTCTCGTTGCCGTTCGCGTCGTTCAGCTTCTCCACTGTGATGAGAGGCGTGAAGTCCGGAGCGTCGACCGTCGCGGTGTCGCTGTCGTTCGCCGGGTCGCCGTTCTCGTCGGTCGCGGTGACGCTGAACGTGTTCGTCTTCGAGGCGTTCTCCGTCTCCGGAGCAGTCCCTTCGAAGCTGACGAGTCGCGTCTCACCCGGTTCGAGTGTCTCGTTGACAAGCGTCTGGTTCAGGTCGGAGTCGCTCAGCATGTACGTGTCATCGCTGAACGAGTCGATGGTGACGCTGTTCGGCCCGTCGTTCGTCACGTTGACGCGGTACGTGACAGTGTCACCGGTGTTGTTGGCCGTCTCGGAGTCGGCGAACTCGTCACCGTTGTTAGCGTCCACCGACTTCGTGACCGTGATCGACGGCTCGAAGTCCGGCGCGAGTACCGTCGTCGTATCGTTCGCGGTCGCCGTGTCGCTGTCGTTGTCCGAGGCCGTAACCGTGAATCTGTTCGTCTTCGAGTCGCCCTCGAGTTCAGAGGCGTTCCCCTCGAAGGTGACGTTCACCGACTCGCCGGGTGCAAGCGTGGTGCCGACGAGGCCGGGACTCACGGTCGGTGAGCCATACACGTCGTCGGTGTAGTCAGTGATGTTGACCGTGTTCGGCCCGTCGTTCGTCACGTTGATCTTGTAGGTGACGGCCTCACCGGGCTGGTCAGTCGTCTCCTCGTCGGTGAAGGTTCCGTTGCCGTTCGCGTCGTTCAGCTTCTCCACCGCGATGGAGGGCTGGAGGTCCGGCGACCGAACCGTTGTGTCGTCCTCGGCTGTCAGTTGGACCCCGTCCGCGTCGCTGGCAGTCACGTTGAACGTGTTGACCTTGACCTCTCCCTCTGGAGGTGCCTCTCCCTCGAAGGTGACCACCGTGCTACTGCCGGCTGCGAGCGTCTCGTTGACGAACGAGTCGTTGAGCGTCGGAGTCCCGTACTTGTCGTCGAAGTAGCTGTCGAGCGAGAGGTCGATGGAGCCGGTGTTCGTAACCTCGACCTGATAAGTGACGTTTGCGCCCGGCGCGGTGGCGTTCTCGTCGTCGGTGAACGACTCGTCGCCGTTCGCGTTGTTCAGCTTCTCCACCGAGACGCCGCACTCGAACTGCGTGGCGATGTCGGTGAGCGTGGCGTTCAATTCGCCGGAGCTGTCGAGGCTGTAGTAGTCGTTCGCCTGCGGGTCTGCCGCCCCGGTCACGCTGTTCGAGCCGTTAGTAAGCGCTTCGAGCGCTGTCACCGAAGGCGGAGATCCAGTCGCGTTTGGGATTCCGACTCCGATGACTCTGGTACTCTCGTTCTTCAGGACGTTCGCGGCGAACGTCGCGGCCTCCCTTGGCTCGTTGAACGATGTCGAACTATTGTCGTTCGAGGTTTGGCCTGGATATCCGTAGAAGTTCGGGTTGGTGTCCGAGATGATGATGACGATGTCGGCTGGCTTGTTCAGGTTCTCGTTCGGAACGTCGCCGTCCCCGTCGTTCTCGGACTGGCTCGCCTCGAGCAGCGCGGCCTCCCAGTTCGTCGCGCTCTCGGATCCGGCGAGCGAGATGCCGCCGATACCGTTCTTGACGGTCTGGGCGTCGCTCGAGGAATCGAGTCTCGTTATCGGCACCTCGGTGTCGGCCCCTTCACTCCCGCTTGCGGTGATCGGCTGACTGAAGCTGATGACGCCGACGCCGGAGACGGCGTCCGACGACCGCAGCGTCTCGACGGTGTTGTTCGCCGCGGTCTTCATGTCGGTCAGGTTCTGGCTGCTGAGCGATGCCGAGTCGTCGAGAACGAGCATGACGTCGGCCCCGCACTGCTGCGGAAACGCCGGGTTGGCATCCGGCGACACGTCGCCGTCCTCGCCTGGATCGTACAGCGCCACCGCCGGCACTGACATCGACAGGACGAGCACGAGAGCCATCAACAGCACGAGCCCTACGTGCGCATACTTCCGTACGGTTCTCCCGACCGGTCGTGTTGGTGTCGTGTTCCCCATGTTTCCCCCCTCTGGTGACTAACTCCGGAACTCGGAAATCCGGCGGGAAGACCGACTGGACCGTGGCACTCCAGCTTCCCCAACTCCCCCCGGAGCGATAGTTAGCATGGCGGCTAACCCCGACGGCGATATAATCTGCAACAGCAAAATACGTATACTCGGTTCATGCGAGCAGTGTTTGTATAGTAACAGTTTATTCTGTCCGATAGAGCATCTGTCGCACGGACGAAATAGCTGTTGTACGTGTGATTTTCAGTGCGTGAAAACCCGTTTCACAGCGGGTACCTTTCAGCTCACTAGTACGACTCATTTACTCGGAGGCGGAGAGCGGTAGAAGCCGCTCCGGCCACCGGCAGGCAGCGATATTTATTCACATATTTTTACGCAATGAAGACACAACCGCCACCGTGACAGCCTCCGTCGTTCTGTCGCCGGTGCCGCCGGACGACCTCAACGCGTGGTGTGCTCCGGCCGTTCGCACATAGTACGAACTCGCGCCCGGCGTCACTGCCACCGTGTACGAACGCGGCGGCGAGCCGGCGTTCCGGTACGAGATCGGCGAACCGACCGTGCCGGCAAGCAACCGGGAAACGCTCGCCGAGCCTCGAGCGTTCTTTGCGGACGCGAGCGTCCAGCCGCCGCTGACGCGAGAGGCGACCGCCGAGCGGTTCGCGGCGGGCTTTCCCGAGAAGTGGCGCCGCACGTTCGACCGGGCCGCCGATCACACCGGACCGACTTGTCGAGGAGGTCAGGCGAGAGTTCCGCCGGAAACACCGCTACGTCGAGTACGTCGTCCCCGAGACCGACGACTTCAAGGAGCTGTTCGCTTTTTTCGCCGACCTCAGGACCGACGAGACGACGACCGTCACGCGCGTCGGCCACCAAGAGGTCGCGTGCGCGGAGGAGTCCGAACAACGACACGCGCTGACGGGGCACACTTATCTCCCTGGCATCGCAACACGGTGGCATGACCGGTGCGGAGGGGTCTCGCTCGTGAGCGAAGACAACGACCAGGAAGACTGGTTCGAAGCAGGAGTTCAGGGGGGAGACGGAGCCGCCGGACCCGACACCGAAGGGGAGAACGACCCGTTCGCCGACGACGAGAACCTGTTCGACGAGGAGTTCGGTGCCGCGTTCGACAGTGGCGGCACCGACTTCGACGAGGAGTACGAGACGGACCTCCCCCGCACCGACATCGGCATCCAGGGACTCGACGATATGATACAGGGGGGCGTCCCCGACCGCTCGCTCATGGTCGTCATGGGCGCCGCCGGGACCGGGAAGACGACGTTCGGTCTGCAGTTCCTCGACCGCGGGCTCCGCGACGGCGAGAAAGCGGTGTACATCACCTTAGAGGAGACCCGGAGCGCGCTGCTCGACGCCGCCGACGAAAAGGGGTGGGCGTTCGGAGAGTACGTCGAGGAGGACCGGCTCGCAATCGTCGACCTCGACCCCATCGAGATGGCGAACTCGCTGTCCTCGATACAGAACGATCTCCCACGCCTCGTCGACGATTTCGGCGCCGAGCGGCTCGTCCTCGACTCCGTCTCGCTGCTTGAGATGATGTACGACGACCAGTCAGAGCGCCGGACAGAGGTGTTCGACTTCACGAAGGCGCTGAAGCGCGCCGGCGTCACGACGATGCTCACCTCGGAGGCGAGCGAGTCGAACGCCTACGCCTCTCGCCACGGCATCATCGAGTATCTCACCGACGCGGTGTTCGTCCTCCAGTACGTTCGCTCGGAGTTTCAGGAGACGCGGCTCGCCGTCGAGATACAGAAGATACGCAACGCGAACCACTCCCGCGAGACGAAGCCCTACGAAATCACCGGTGAGGGCATCTCCGTCTACCAACAGGCAAACATCTTCTAACCAAGTCAGCCGTCGCGGTCGACGCGCGTCACTGCGGCGACGGCTCGTCGTCCGGGTCAGCCTCCGGCCTCGTCCCGCCGTCGGGGACGACGGAGTCCGCGCCGTGCTCGGGTCCAGACTCGACGCCGTCGTCGGGCGACGATGCCAACCCGGCGAGCGCCTCGCCCGGCGACTCCCAGACTGCTTAGAACTCCCTGAGCTCTTCGCGGAGCGTCGCCGTCTCCGCGCGGACGCGCTCCATCGATGCCACCACCTCGTCGAGTTCCTCGCAGAGCGCCGCGAGTTCGTCGTCGAGCGAATCGACGTCGCCGCGGATCGTTTCGACCTCGTGGAACGCTGTGCGAGCGGACGCGACCCGGTCGTCGATGTGCTCGTCGATGCGCTCGTCGAAGCGGTCGACGAACTCGTCCGGGGTACCGTGTTCGTCGACGAGCGCCTCCAGCGACTCTGCGCACGCGGCGAACTCCTCGACGCGTGCGCTCAGCCTGTCGAGCCGGACGTCGACGCTCCGCCGGCGACGGTCGTCCGCGTCGTCGGCATTCGCATCGGGGTCGTCCGTCGCGCCGGTGGCCACGGGCTCGGTGGTCTCGATTACCGGCGGATCGAAGGCCACCGTTTCGACCGATTCGGGGAGCGTCAACCCGTACACGACCACCCGCGGCTCATCGGCGACCACCTGCTCGAACCGGAGCCGACCGTCGGGAACCTCCTTCTCGTCTGGCATCGCGCCGGGTTTGAACCCCGTCGACTCGACTGGAAGGTCGTCGGAGAGTTTCTCGACCACCTCGACGAGTATCGGATCGTCGGCCGCCGAACGGAGTTCGACGGTTGCGACGACCTCCGTGCCGTCGGTCTCGACCGCTCTGTGTACGCTGATTCCCCCCTTCGAGACGGTGTGTTCGCTACCCCCGGGTTCGTCGGTCATACGTCGAATCCCCCACCAACGGGTGTCCGCCGCCCAGCATAAAAATTATTGACGCCGCTATTTACCGTTGAGAAAACGAACGGTCGGAGAGTGTCGACGGGGCCTCGACTCACTCCTCGACGCCGTCGAGCCCTTCGCCAGTGATGCGGAACCTGGCAGTGTCGCCGGCGGGCTTCGAGCGGTGTTTCTCGAGGGTCGCGCGGCGATTTCCCCCGCGAAATCGCTCGACGCGAACGACCACGCCACACCAGTGGGACAGCGTGTTTCCGCCGAGCGGCCGAACGCGTTCGCTCTCGCTTTCCGGGTCGGTGAACACCTGGTTCGTCACCACGACCGCGAGGTCGTGTTTCCGCGCGAGCGACAGCAGATGCGTCACCTGCCGCGCGACCGTCCGGAGCGCCTCGCCACCGTCGTCGCCGTCCCGCTCCAGTCGATAGAAGCCGGTCGCGGAGTCGAGCACGACGACCGAGACGCGGTCGGCAAACTCCGCGGCGTCACGCACCGCCTCCTCCTGTTCGGCAAAGTCGAGCGCCTCGGAGACGATGACACGGCCCGCGATGTCGTCGACCGTCAGGTCCTCGCCGGCGCGGGCGGCCGCGAGCTGTTCGAAGCGGTCGCCGGAGAGCCCCTCCGTGTCGATGTAGAGCGCGGTGTCGCCGGCTGCGGCCGCCGCCACGGCGCCCGCGAGCGCGAGGTTCGTCTTCCCGGCCGCGGGCGGGCCGTACAGCTGTGTGACGGCGCCGCGCTCGAACCCCCCACCCAGCAGGTCGTCGACGGTCGAACAGCCCGTCGGAATCGGCTCGCTCACGTGCCGGCTTCGCCGTCATCGTTGAAAACCCTCCGCTTCCCGCGCCGCTTATGCCCGCCGAGGCGAACTGGCGGCCGTGTTAGTCGTCGCAACCGCGGACTTCGAGCTGTACCACGGGCTCGTCGGAGAGCTTCGCGACCGCGGTGTAACCTTTACCACCGTCGAGCCGGGCGACGACCTCCCCGACTGCGACGCCGTCATCGTCGGCGCGGACGACCCCGCACCGGCGGACGGGCCCGTCGTCCGTGCGGAGGAGGGCGAGCCGCGGCGCGCGGTCGAGGAGGCGCTCGCGCTGCTGCGCGGCGGGGACGGCCGAACGGTCGTCGGCGTCGATCCCGGCGACCGCCCCGGCGTCGCGGTGCTCGTCGGCGACACCGTCGTCGCGGCGTTCCACGTCCCGCTCGACGACGCCGCGGAGACGGTGCGCACCGAAATCGCCGACGCGCCCGACCCGCTCGTCCGGATCGGCGACGGCGCCCGCCTCCAGGGGGCGAAGCTCATCGACGCGCTCTCGGACGGGCCGCTGGAACTCGTCGACGAAACGGGGACGACCCCGTATCTCGGCACGGGCGCCCGGGGGATGGGCGACGTGCTCGCGGCCGTGAACATCGCCCGGCTGGAAGGCGAGCGCGTCGACTCCCGGGACGTGCAGCCGACGAAGGGTGAGCTCCAGAGCATCAAGAATCGCTCGCGCGAGCGCAGCGATGACGGCCGCACCATCAGCGAGCGGCTCGCCCGCCGGGTCGCGTCGGGGGAGCTGACGGTCGACGAGGCGCTCGCGGAACACCGGAAGTCGACGGGCGACGAGGACACCGCGAGCTAGTCCTGCTCCCGGACCTGTCGCTCGGCGCGGCGCATCACCTCGCGGACGGACAGCCCCGTTTCCGCGGCGACGGCGTCGGCCTCGTCGAACTCCGCGCTCACGTCGTAGACGGTTCCCGCGTCGTCGCTCGCCACCTTCACCGTCACCTCGTACGCCTCGTCCCCGACGTCGAGCGTCGCCGTCTCGAACGACCGCTCCGCCACCCAGCGGTGGCCCGTGGCCGTCTCGCGGACGCCGAGCGTCCCCGTCTCCTCGGCGAGCCGTCGGGCAACGGCCGGCACATCCTCCGGCTTGACGATGACCTTCACCAGGTGGCCGGGGCGAGCTTTCTTCATCGTCGTCGGCACGACGGTCACGTCGCGGGCCCCCGCGTCAGTCAGCGAGCGCTGGAGGCTCCCGAGCAGCTCCGGCGACGCGTCGTCGAGGTTCGTCTCCAACACTCGAATCTCGTCGCGGACGAGGCCACCCGTCGCCTCCCCGACCACCGCGCGAACGACGTTTGGGCGGTCGTCGAGGTTGGCGCTCCCCGCGCCGTAGCCGGAGGCGGACACCTCCATCGGCGGGAGCGCGTCGACTCCCTCCGCGAACTCGGCGAGGACGGCCGCGCCTGTCGGTGTGAGCAGCTCCCGGTCGACGGGGCCGCCCCGCAGCGTCCAGTCGGCCTCGGCAGCGATGTTGGTCACGGCGGGCGCGGGGACCGGATACGTGCCGTGGGCCATCGACACCTCGCCGCCGCCGGCCGCGACGGGCGTCGTGACGATCCGGTCGGGGTCGAGGTCCGCGACGAGCAGCGCCGCGCCGACGACGTCAGCGACGGCGTCGTCCGCGCCGACCTCGTGAAACGCCGTCTCCGAGAGCGACGTACCGTGGACCGCGGCCTCCGCCTCGCCGAGCCGGCGGAACGCGCTGACCGCACGGTCGGTCACCGCGTCGGGGAGCCCCATTCCCTCCACGAGGTCGACGACTTCGGGGAAGGTTCGGGTGACGCCGTGGCCCTCGGCGTGGGTGTGGCCGTCCGGGCCGTGGTCGTGCTCGTGGGCGTGGTTGTGGCTGTGAGCGTGGCTGCCGTCGTCCGAGTGCGAGTGGGTGTGGTCGTGAGAGTGGTCGTGTCCCTCGTCGTGCGAGTGCGCGTGGCTGTGGTCGTGTTGGTGCTCGTGGGGGTGACTCCCCGCCTTGTCGAGCGAAACCGGGTCGTCGCTTCCGTCGGCCGACTCCTCGGCGGGCTGGTCCCGTTCGTCGTTCTCGTCGTCGACGAGGAGCACATCGACGCTCGTCGCGGCGATGCCCCGCTTCGTCACCCGCTCGACGCGGTACTCGACGGGGAGTGCGTCCTCGACCGGCGCGAGGGCGTCCCGGTCGGCGCCGGCAGCGAGCAGCGCCCCGAGCAGCATGTCGCCGGCCGCACCCGTCCGGCCGTCGAAGGCGAGCGTTCGCATACCGGACCGCGGACGCGAGCGGCGAAAAAGCGTTCGGGAGTCGGTCCTGTGGCGCGTGGCGGTTTCGCGCGACGCGACCCCCGGAGCATAAAGCATATCTCCGGCGGGTTCCGAGTGCGAACAGATACCACGCCAATGAACGAGGTTCAACTTGAGGTTGCGAAGGCGTACCCGAACGACTCGGGACGCGGGATCGCACGCCTCGACCCGGACACGCTACTCCACCTGAAGCTGTCCCCGGGAGACATCATCGAGATTGAGGGCGCAGACACCACGGCGGCGAAGGTGTGGCGCGCCGACAGGCAGGACTGGAACACCGACACGGTGCGCATCGACGGGTTCACGCGGCAGAACGCCGACGTGGGCATCGGCGAGCGGGTCACCATCCGGAAGGCCGACGCCGAGAAGGCCGAGCGGCTCGTCCTCGCGCCGCCGGAGGAGGCGTCCGTGCAGTTCGGCTCCGACGCCGCCGGCATGGTGAAACGGCAGATCCTGAAACGGCCGGTCGTCGAACACGACATCGTTCCCGTGATGTCGTCGACGAACCACCCGTTCATGCGCTCGCCGGGCCAGGCCATCCCGCTCATCGCCGTCGAGACGGAGCCGGACGGGGTCGCGCTCGTCACCGAGGACACGGAGGTCGAGCTCCGCGAGGAGCCCATCTCCGGCTTCGAGAAGACCGGCGGCGGCATCACCTACGAAGACATCGGCGGCCTCTCCGACGAGATTCAACGGGTTCGGGAGATGGTCGAGCTGCCGATGAAACACCCGCAGATCTTCAAGAAGCTCGGCATCGAGCCGCCGCAGGGCGTCCTCTTACACGGCCCGCCGGGGACGGGGAAGACCCTGCTCGCGAAGGCCGTCGCCAACGAGACCTCCGCGAGCTTCTTCTCCATCGCGGGACCGGAGATCATCTCGAAGTACTACGGCGAGTCGGAACAACAGTTGCGAGAGATCTTCGAGGACGCGACCGAGGAGTCGCCCTCCATCATCTTCATCGACGAGCTCGACTCCATCGCGCCCAAGCGCGAGGACGTCACCGGCGAGGTGGAGCGCCGGGTCGTCGCCCAGCTGTTGACGATGATGGACGGGCTCGAATCGCGCGGCCAGGTCATCGTCATCGCGGCGACGAACCGCGTGGACAGCGTCGACCCGGCGCTCCGTCGACCGGGCCGGTTCGACCGCGAGATCGAGATCGGCGTCCCCGACGAGACCGGACGAAAAGAGATCCTCCAGATCCACACCCGCGGGATGCCGCTGTCGGACGACGTCTCGCTCGACCACATGGCCGACGAGACGCACGGCTTCGTCGGCGCGGACATCGAGAGCCTCACCAAGGAGTCGGCGATGAAGGCGCTCCGGCGCTACCTCCCGGAGATCGACCTCGACGAGGAGGACATCCCGCCGAGCCTCATCGACCGGATGATAATCAAGCGGGAGGACTTCCGCGGCGCGTTGAACGAGGTGAGCCCCTCCGCGATGCGGGAGGTGCTCGTCGAGCTCCCGAAGATGTCGTGGGACGACGTCGGCGGGCTCCCGGAGGCGAAAGGCCAGGTGCAGGAGGCGGTCGAGTGGCCGCTCTCCTCGCCCGAGAAGTTCGAGCGGTTCGGCATCGACCCGCCGAGCGGCGTCCTCCTGTACGGGCCGCCCGGCACCGGGAAGACGCTGATGGCGAAGGCCGTCGCCAACGAGACGAACGCGAACTTCATCTCCGTGCGCGGCCCGCAGCTGCTCTCGAAGTGGGTCGGCGAGTCGGAGAAGGCGATCCGGCAGACGTTCCGCAAGGCGCGACAGGTCTCGCCGACCGTCGTCTTCTTCGACGAGCTCGATTCGCTCGCCCCCGGTCGCGGCGGCGACGTCGGCTCGAACGTCTCCGAGCGGGTCGTCAACCAGCTGCTCACGGAGCTCGACGGCCTCGAAGAGATGGGTGACGTGATGGTCATCGGCGCGACCAACCGGCCGGACATGATCGATCCCGCGCTCATCCGGTCGGGCCGGTTCGACCGGCTCGTCATGATCGGCGAACCCGGCCTCGAGGGGCGCGAGCAGATCCTCCGCATCCACACGGACGGAATGCCGCTGTCGCCGGACGTGAGCCTCCGCGAGCTGGCGGAGATCACCGACGGCTACGTTGGCTCCGATCTCGAATCCATCGCGCGGGAGGCCGCCATCGAGGCGCTGCGGGAGGACGACGACGCCGAGCAGGTCGAGATGCGTCACTTCCGGCAGGCGCTCGAGAGCGTCCGGCCGACGATCAACGAGGACATCCGCGACTACTACGAGAACATCGAAGAGCAGTTCAAGGGCGGCTCCTCCGGGCTGGATCGCCACACCGGCTCCGGGAAGATCGGCTTCCAGTAGAGCTAGCTCGGCTCTTTTTTGTCAAGCGGTTTCGCGGCTCAGTAGCGCACGTTTCGGTCGAGAATCGCCACGTCTGTGTCGAGATTGCCGATGCGTTCGAACGTCGGCGGCGAGACGAACCGGGAGGCCGCAGAGCGGTCACGAGAGGCGCCGATGATGACGAGGTCGAACGCCGGCGCAGTCCGGTCGAGAAACGACTCGATGTCGCGCCGCGAGACGCGCGTCTCCACCGCGGGGACGGTCTCGGCGAGGTCGGCGAGCATCGACTCCGCCCGGCGGCGGTCGCCCGAGTCGCCGATACACGTCGCGAGCGTAACGCGATCTGCGCCGGCGAGTCGAACCGCGAACTCCACCATCTCGTGGGCCACGTCGCTGGCGCGGCGCACGGGGACGAGGACGTCGCGCCACGCCGTCTCGTCGGGGTCGCTCGCCCGGTGGACGAGCACGTCCACGTCGCCGCGGAACAGGTCGCCGACGAACGGAGAGAGCCGCCCGTCGGCGGTCTCATACGGCGTGACGATGAGATCACAGTCCGTCTCGCGAGCGGCACCGATGACAGCGTCTCCGGTGTCGCCGGTCGCGACGACCACCTCGCACGGCACGCCGCTCCGCGCCTCGACGCGGGTGGCGACGCCTTCGAGTCGTGCCGCGCTGGCCGCTGCGACCTCGGCGGCGTCCGTTTCGGTCTCCTCAGTGCTCGGAGTGTCGGAGTCGGACTCAGACACCGTCGTGGTGTCGGGCGAGGCGGCGCGGGCGCTCGGTGGCTCGGCGTCCAGCAGGTCGCGCTTTGCAGCGGCGGTCGACTCGGCCTCGACGAGGTCGAACAGGACGACTGCGCCGGTCCGACCGTCGGGGACGAGGTCGGCCGCGAGCGTGGCGGTGGCCATCTCGTGGACGCCGCGCATCGGCACGAGCACGCGCTCACCGCGCTCCGTCGACCGGTAGAGCACGTCCGATCGGCGCTCGTAGAGCCGCTCGCGCCAGAGCGAGAAGGCTCCCGCGACGCCGGCGCTCGCGAGCGCGGTGAAGCCGACGTACGCTACGAGCGTCTCCAGATATCCCGCCGCGGTCGCGGGGACGAGCAACGCGAGCAGGGCCGTCGAGAACGCCGCCGGCTCCTCGACGTCGAGCGCCCACGTCGACGCGCCCGTGAGGAACACGGCGGCGGCGGCCGCGAGCGGCGACACCCGGTCGAGCATGGCGCCGGTCGGCGCGACGAGCCCCGTCGCAACGGCGGCGTACGCCGCTGCGCTCCCGCAGACGGCGCCTGCAGTGAGTCCACCGACGAACGTCCGCGGGTCGGCGTACCGGCCTTCGGGATCCGAAAAGAGCGTGAACGCGCCGGACGCGACCGGCGGAAACAGCACGAACGGGACGACCGCGACCGCGTTCGAGACACCGGTGACGGCCGCGACGAGCAGCGGCACGGCGACGAGCCCCGTCAGGTGGACGAGGTTGCGCGTCGTCTCGATCCACGCGCGGAACTCGGCGAGTTCGCGGCGTTCGAGCCGACGGGCGCGGGCGACGAGCGCGCGCCAGCGGTCGCGGAGCCTACTCATCACGCCGACGTATGGCGGTGGTAACATAACCTCTCTGACTGCGGGCGTATCGCTCGCCGCTGCCCGCCGACCGTCGAACCTACAGGTCGCTCGCCGCGTCGAGCGCGATGGTGATGGCACGCTCGACGTTGTCCTTCGCCTTCTCCGGAAGCTCCTCATCCGAGTCGGCGCCCTTCTGTGTCCCCTTTACCAGATTGCCGTCGACGGTACAGATGGCTCCCGCGGCGAGCCCCCGCCGCCGTGCGAGCGAGAAGACGGTGGCCGCCTCCATCTCGATGGCGAGCAGCCCTGCCTCGTTCCAGTCGCGGACGTAGGCGTCCGACTCGTTGTAAAAGGCGTCGTCGGAGACGATTGGACCGACGTGGACGCGGCCGCCGTCACCGTCGCCGACGGTCTCCTCTGCGCGCGTCTCGTTCCGCTCGGCCGACTCGACGAGCGCTGAGAGCGTGTCGTAGTCCGGGACCGCAGGGTACGTCGCCGACTCGTAGCGCTTCGACGTGCCCTCCTCTTTTGCGGCGCCCGTCGCGACGACCATGTCGCCGATCTCGACGTGTTCCTGCAGCGCGCCGATGGTGCCGACGCGGACGAACGTCTCCACGCCGACGCGCGCGAGTTCCTCGACTGCGATGGCCGCCGACGGACAGCCGATGCCCGTCGAGCAGATGGTCAGCTCGCGGCCCTCGTAACTGGCGTTGACGACCTTGTACTCGCGATTCTGTGCGACCGTCTCGACGTCCTCGCACTGTTTCGCGATGCGGTCCACGCGCCCGGGGTCGCCCGGTACGAGCGCGAGGTCGTTCACGTCGCCTTCCTCGACCAGCAGGTGCGGCTGTTTCGCCATGTCCGAGCGTCGCCCGGCCGGGTAAAGAGTGGTTCGAGAGCAGTCGATCTACCCCCTTGCGGTGGCGCGCGCTGGCGAGCGTCCCGTCGCGAGCCAGCGGCGCGCGAGGGATGACTGAGGGAGCGAGTGAAACGAGCGACCGAAGGAATCGGCTGGGGAGGTACGTGGTGCGGTTGCGGTGCCGTGCGGTTTCCCCTAGGTCCGCGCTAGCAGGACGTTGCCGAAGTAACAACACAGAATAAAAATCAAAAACGAACAATTAGACTCCGTAACGGGTAATAGACCGGATTGTGCGTCGGGTACTACAAATAAGCCATTGAGCCCGTTTCTGGTATTATATTCGAATACTTTCAAATCCTGTTGCAGAATGTAGGAAATGTACTGTTTTATATTCTCTCGGCGAGGTTGTATACATGTCTGAACACGGCAATACAGACGAAGAAGAGTTTTCTGCTGAGGAAGCAACGGCATTGATTACAACTATTCGCCAGCAGCGCCAAGCGTTCGCTTACGGAGTAGAATGTATACACACGCTTTTTAATACAGGCCTGACGGATGCGATGAAACCACTCGCTACGGCTCATGTCCACGAGTTAGTCCACAGTTCGTGGCTCCTTTCTAAACGGCCGAAAATGAATACCGCACTTCAGCAGGCTGCCTCAAATGGGCTGGCGATACAGCTTCTCGTCGCCGTCCACGGAGCTATCGAGGAGTACAATGCTGGAGAACAGTGGATGAATGACGACGAGAATCACCCAATCTTTGTATTTTTACGGCGTGTTCGGAACGCTGCCGCTCATGGTAACAGGGTTGATAATAAGCTCATCGACAAATCTGGAGAGTGGCGTGACTTCTCCTTCGTTGATGAGATGCGCGGGATGAGAGTGTTTCCACAGCCAGAAACGTTTGCATACGATTTGACTACGATTGATATAGAAGCTGGCGTGCTGGAAGTTGGCGATGCGCTGGTCTTGATTGACGATGTGCTGTACGAACTTGTCACCGAGACGGAAGTAGTGGAGGTTAGCGAGGTGCAGTGGATTATTGAGCGGTAACAAAGATCGCCGTGGGCACTATTTTGTATCGTGTCCTGTATTTATCAACGACAAACTAACTCACTCAGGTCTGGTAATACTGCAAGTGTTGTACTTGCACACCCACCTATTGACCCTTTCATTGCAGACGGTATCGAGCTAATGTATCCCAACGGAGCCACGAGAACCGAGCGGGGAAAGCCCCGAAGCAGCGAGACTCAGTACAGCTCCATCGCCTCGATCTGCTCCTGATACCGATTCCGAATCGTCACCTCGGTCACCTGCGCGACGTCGGCGACCTCCCGCTGGGTCTTCTTTTCGTTGCACAACAGCGACGCAGCATAAATCGCCGCCGCCGCGTACCCAGTCGGTGACTTCCCCGAGAGCAATCCCTTCTCCGCCGTCACCTCGATGATCTCGTTCGCCTTCGCGCGCACTTCGTCGCCGGCTTCGAGCGACGAGCAGAACCGCGGCACGTACTTCTTCGGGTCGACCGGCTCCATCTCCAAACCGAGTTCCTGGGAGATGTACCGATACGTGCGGCCGATCTCCTTCCGTTCCACGCGGGACACCTCGCTAATCTCCTCCAGCGACCGGGGGATGCCCTCCTTCCGGCAGGCGGCATAGAGCGTCGCCGTCGCGACCCCTTCGATGGAGCGGCCACGGATCAGATCCTCTTTCAGTGCGCGTCGGTAGATGACGGACGCGACCTCCCGCACGGACCGGGGCACGCCCAGCGCCGAACTCATCCGGTCGATCTCCGAAAGCGCAAACTGCAGGTTCCGCTCCCCGGCGTCTTTCGTCCGAATCCGTTCCTGCCATTTCCGGAGTCGGTGCATCTGCGACCGCTTCTCCGAACTGATCGAGCGGCCGTACGCGTCCTGGTCTTTCCAGTCGATCTGCGTCGTCAACCCCTTGTCGTGCATCGTCTGCGTCGTCGGCGCCCCAACACGCGACTTCGACTGCCGCTCCGAGTGGTTGAACGCACGCCACTCCGGCCCGCGATCAATGTTCTCGTCATCGACGACGAGCCCGCACTCGTCACAGACGGTCTCGTGGTCGCCCGTCTGCACGAGCTTGTCGGCCCCGCAGTCCGGACAGCCCGTCTCCCGCTCCGTCTCCCCCTCCTCGACTTCGGCCGTCGTCTCCCTCTCGCGCTGGCGCTCGCGGCTGGGCCGTGTCATCTTATCTCGTACCGAAACCGGAGCGCCGTATAAAGCTGTTGGGGCGACCAGCTACCCGAGTCGGAAACCGGACGACGCGTCGCCGTCAGACGGGACGGAATCGAGACTCGGTGGCCTCGTTTATATACCGCTCACCGCCGGACGCCGACCCGAAACCGTTACCGACCGGCGTCGGCAAGAGGGGCCGTGCCAGTCATCGAGTGTGACTCCGACGAGGCGCGCGAGCGGCTCGCGGCCGCAGGCGTCGAGCCGGAGCCGGGAAACACCGACCACGAGCGGTGGCGCGCGAGCTACGGGGGAGCGACGGCCGTCGCATACGACGGGAAGGTCGTCGTCCAGGGCGGGGGCGCGAACCGGCTCGTCGGCCTCCTCCGCGAGGACGGCGGCCGCGCGCACGTCTACTTCGACGGCGCCTGTCGCGGAAATCCTGGTCCAGCAGCCATCGGCTACGTACTCGTCGACGGCGACGGCATCGTCGCGGAAGGAGGCGAACGCATCGGCGAGACGACGAACAACCGCGCCGAGTACGCGGCGCTGGTCCGAGCACTCGAGGTCGCCGCGGACCACGGCTTCGACGAGGTCCACGTCCGCGGCGACTCACAGCTCGTGGTGAAGCAGGTGCGCGGCGAGTGGGACACGAACGAGCCGGCGCTGCGCGAGCAGCGCGTCCGGGTCCGCGAGCTGCTCGACCGCTTCGACGAGTGGACGCTCGAACACGTTCCGCGGGAGATAAACGACCGCGCCGACGACTTAGCGAACGACGCACTCGATGATTCCTGATGACGTTATCGACGACGCGAAGCGGCTGACGCGGCTCGCCGACCGGGCCGTCGATCCGAACGAGGCCGCCGCGCACCGCGACCGGCGCGACGAACTGCTCGCCGATCACGGCTACGTCGCACGCCGCCGCGAGGACGACGACGGCGACACGCTCGTCCTCCACCCCGACGACTGGCTCGGCGCGGACGGCCGCGTTCGCACGGATCAGGTCGACGTCGACGACGGCGTCGAGGTGTCGCTGTCCGGCACCGGCGACGGGGAGTGGAACGACGTCGAGGCGCACAACCGCGCCGTCGCGACGGCGGTCGCCGAGGCCCACGGTGACCCCCACGGGACGAACGCTCACCGGCTCGCCGACTTCGCGAGCAACCACTACGCGAAGCGCGTCGAGGCGCTGACCCGCGAGGAACGCCGCGAGTTCGTCGAAGAGTACTTCCCGCGGAACGCGTGGCCGTCCGAGTCGGAGCGCGAGGCCGTCGAGGAGTCCGTCGCGCTCGCCGCGGAGTTCGCACGGCGGGAGGCCTGAAGCCGCTCACCCCACCTCGTCGACTACCGTCACACTCGTCTCGCCGTGGGGGCGGACGACGCGCACGTCGAACGCGACGGCGACGAGCGCGCTCTCGCCGGCGCGCTCCTGCAGCACGACGCCGCCATCAGTACGACAGTTGCCGAACGCGCGGCCGTCACCGCCCGGACAGTCCCGCACCACTGCCCGTGCCGCGGCGCTCTCGTTGTACGACACCGAAATCGCCGTCCCGCCGACGACACGGCTCGCTTCGAGTCGGTCGATTCGCGGCGCGAGCACCGCGCGCACTCGATCGGCGACAGCCTCGCGCTCTGCCCACGCGTACTCGCCGGCGACGCTCGCAGACGCCTCGAACACCGCCCGGTCGAGCGCCGTGACAGCGTCTTCGGTCGGCGACTCGAAGTCGCGGCTCGCCGCGGCGTCGGCGTGGTAGCCGAGCTGGAGATACGCGAGCAGCGCCGGCGCGAGCGCCGCGGCGACGACCGCTGCGGTGAGCAGAACGAGCTGGCCGCGACGGCTCACGCGTACCACACCCGAATGGTGACCGGGCCGTACCCGGTTGCGACGGTGCGTTCGCCCACCGCAACCCCAGCAGGCACTGGGTAGCCGACGGATCCGTGAGGCGTCTCGACGCGGTACAGCAGATTCGCCGGCAGAATGCGGTCGGTGCGACGGACGAGCGCGGCCGCCTCGCGCTCGAAGGCGGCCTCGGAGCGGGCGACCTCGGCGAGCCGCGTCGTCCCGGCGTGGCGCGGCGGCTCGGACGCGAGCACCGTCGCCGCGTCGTCGGCGTACGCGTCGAGCTGCGTCGGCTCGCTCGCCGGAGTCGGGACGCCGAACGCGAACGCCGTCCCGACGGCGAGCACGAGGACGACGCCCACGGCCGCCTCAACGAGCGCCAGCGGGAGCTGGGCGCGGTCAGGCATCCACGGTCACCTCCAGCAGCGCCTTCGTCGTCTCGCTCGCCCGGTAGGTCACCGTGGCGTCCCCCTCGCGGAGCGGGCCGTCCGCGTCGAACGAGAGCGTGATCGTCGCGTAGCGGCTGAGATCGAGACCGTACGCACCGTCGAGCCCGCCGGGGTCGTGGAGCACGATCCGACCGTTCGCGCGGACGGTCGAGACGGTCGTCCCGTTGGGCGGATCGAGCCGTAGCGTCGCTGCCTCCGTTCGCCGCGGGAGCGTCACCCGGTTCGTCGCGAGCGTCGGTTCGAGCGTCGCTGGTTCCTGCCGTTCGAGGAGGACGACTCGCTCGACGGTGGTGCCGCCGGTGGGGTCGCCGCGTTCTGCGACGGGCTGGTCGTCGAGTCGGATGCGGACGGCCGCGTCGGTCGACACGGGGAACGACCGCGTCAGCGCGTCGGCGTCGAAATCGGCGACGACGCTCCGGTTCACCACGTTCGCCCGCGACGTGAGCGGCGAGCGCTCACTCACGAGCCGCTCGCTCAGCATCGTCGCCGACGCGGCGTCGGTGTCGCGGGTCGCCGACGCGAACGCGTCGTCCGCGAGCGCGAAGGCGAGTCCCGCTGTCGTCGTCACGACGAGCAGCGCGACGGCGAGCGCCGGGAGGTTCACCTGCCCTCTCATGCGTCCAACCGGACGGTGGGTCCGTCCTCGGTCGTCGTGACGCGAATCAGAGGTTCGCCGCGGCTCGTCCACGCTCCGGAGATCGTCGTTCCGGTCGGCACCGCGAGCCGGACGCGGCCGCCTACGGCCGGTGCCGGATGGTCGAGCACGAGCGCACGACCCTCAGCCCGAATCCGGTACGACTCACCGTGGATGGTCCGCGGGAGGTCGACCCGGTACGTCGCGTTCGCGTGGATCGCGTCGACGGCCGGCGGCACCGCCTGCTGGACGCGCTGGGCACCGAGCGCGAGCGTCCGCTCGCCAACCTCTGCGCCGGCCGCCGAGCGGTACTCCGGGACGACGCCGCCGAACAGCGCTGTCGAGAGCAAGCCGACGAATAGCACGACGAGCGCGAGCTCGAGTAGCTTCCCGACGGCGCCGGTGACGGCGCGGTCGGTCACGCGCCCACCTCCACGCGGAGGTCGTGGACGACCAGCCACGCCTCCCGTTCACCCGTGTAGCGTGCGACGACGCTCTCCGTGCCGTCGTCGTCGATATCCCGGGTCGTCACGGTGGCGCCGGTCCGCTCGAAGTACGTCCGCCACGGCCGCGGCGTCGCCGTCTCGACGGCGACTCGGAACCGACCGGTGCCGAGCGATTCCCGCCCGTGGCTCACGTTCGTCCGGAGGACGACGGGACCGGAGCCGCCGACTGCGGTCGCTGCGTCGCCGACGGTCGCGACTCCGACGACGAGCGCGTCGCCGGCGCGCGCGGCCGTGATCGGTGGTTCGGCCGGCATCGTTCCACCGGGCGGCTGGCCGCGGACGACAGCGCCGGCGAGATACGTCACTCTACGGGCGCCGGCCTCGAACACGAGCGCGTCCGCCTCGACGGTGCGGACGACGCCGTCCTCGTCGAACACTCTGACCTGCCGGTCGACCGGGCGGAGCTCCCCCTCGACGAACGCGACCTGCCCCCGGTTGTGGCCCGTCGTCGTTCGCGCGTCGAGCGTCGTCTCGAAGCCGTCGGCGACCCGCTGGGCGTCCGCGCGGGCGGCGTCCTCCTGGATGACGGTGCCGATGCTCGCCGTGAGCGCGCCCAACGCGACGACCGTGACGCCGATCAGGATGGCGATGCCGACGACGTTCGCCTGGCCGCGGCGGCGGGTCACGGCAGCATCCCCGCAGCGGTGAAGACGGCGTAGCAGACGACGACGAGCGCCGCCGAGTGGAACAGCGCCTCGTAGCGGTCGCGGGAGGCGACGCCGGCGAACCAGCCGCAGGCGAGCATCGTCGCCTGCGTCACCACGTAAAAGCGGTAGCGGTCCCGCTCGATGTCGACCGCGTCCGGATCGATCGCCAGCCCGCCGGACGCACCGGAGACGGCCGACAGCTGCGCGAACCCGTCGAGGACGTGGGCGTTCACCGCGAGCACGATGCCGACGATGAGCAGCGCGGTCGTCCACCCCACGACGACGTAGACGAGCATGCTCGACCGGAGCGCCTTCCGCTCGTGGAGGAGCCGGCCGATCTCCTCTTGAAGCGTGTCGAAGACGGTCTCCGTGTCGCCGCCGACATCGAGCGCCCCGGTGACGAGCCCCATCGTCTGGGCGGCGAGCGGCGTCCCGACCGACGCCGTGAACCGTTCGAGCGCGGCGCGACGGGTGTCGCCGTCTGGCGGGCCGTTCGTCAGCGAGAGCATGAAGGCCAGATCCTCGACGTCCGGCTGAAGCGCCCCGTTGTCCACCTCCGCAGCGACCGACGACACGGCGGCCGGGAACGGCCGGCCGAGGCTCATCCGCCCCGCGACGGCGTGGACGAAGTCCTTCATCTCCCGGTCTTTCGCGTCGTCGAGACGCGCACGGCGGAGCGCGACGACACCGACAGGGAGGCCGTAGGCTGCATAGGCGACGAGCAGTGCGCTCGCCGGATCGACTGTCCCGGCGAGCCACAACCCGCCAGCGACGAGACAGGCAGGAAGCACGAAAACGGCGGCGGCGCTCGCCGGATTGACGAGCGTCGTCGCGAGCGTCGCGAGTCCGCCGGGGCGATCGTACGACGGCGGCGCCTGTGCGGCCGGCCGCAGGTCCGCGACGAGCAACGCCGCGCCGGCGCCCACTGCGAGCGCGAACGCCGCGGCGCCGTACACCGCAACTTCGCGGGGCGTCGTCGTCCCGAGCGGGGTTGGAATCGACTCCGAGAGCCCGGGTGCGAGCACAGAGACGACCGTGAGTACGACGACGAGAAGCGCCGGAAGCACCAGCAGGACGATGAACAGCTCGGCGAGTAGCTCGAGAAAGTCGCCCGCTCGCTGGCGTGCCCGGTCCTGCTGGTGAGACAGCATCCGCGACTCCAGCCGGAGATACGACCGCAGGGCGTCGTCGCCCTGCGATGCGTGCTCGCGGAACTTCAGCAGGAACGGCGCGAGCAGGTCTCGCGAGGGGGTGTCGCGGGCCGTCTCCCGGAGAGCGGCGTCGAGGCTCCCCGAGAGCGCCGTCCGCGAGAGCACCCGCTCGAACGCCACGCCGGTCTCCCCGTACGCCTCCTGATCGGCCACCTTCCGGAGCATCCGCTCGCGGTCGTCGCTGCCGGTGGCGAGCGCTCGGAGGTAGCGCACCGCCCCCGGGAGCGTCCGTTCGATGTCGGCTCGTCTGGCCGCCGCCGCCCACCGCAGGTAGAGGCCGCTGGCCCGGATCGTAGCTGCTTTCGAGAACAGCCCGAGCAGTGAGGCGACGATGGCGGCGATGGTGAGCCCACCGGTTGGGGAGGTGGGGAGAAGCGGCGCCTCCCCGCCGGCAGCGGCGAGTGTCGCCCGCGGGAGCGTTGCAGCTACGAGCAGCGTTGCGAGCGAGACGCCGACACCGAGAACCCACGACAGGCCATAGACGCGGACGAGATAGCGATCGAACGAGCCCGGCCGGTTCGCGGCGTGGAACCGTGCGCGACCCCGAGCGTGGTCACCGCGAGCGTGGTGGCCGAACAACGCGTGGAGTCCCCTGTCGAACGATCCGGGAGCGACTGCGCCGCTCGCCGTCGGCTCGGCGCTCCCGTTCGCAGATTCGGTACCGTTCGTAGATTCCGCACCGTTCGTCGAACCGGCGCTACCGTTCGTCGTCATCGAACATCCCTCCGACGGCGGCGTGTCCACGCGAGAGCCGATACATGATGATAGTCATAGTCGGCGTTGGAGTCGGTATCCGATTTAAATTTAATTAATTTACTTTGAAAAATGTTCGAGTGACGGTCGACGGAACCAGTAAGATGGGTGAGAACTGTCCAGCGACCGGAGACTCCCGTCCACGAGGCGACTCCGGGCGAGATGCGCCTGGGTCGGAACTCGGTCAGTTCGATTGCGGGCGAATCTCCAGCAGCTAAACCGGCGAACGTGTCATTCGAGCAGTCGTTCGAGCACGTCCGTCGTCGCCTCGATGACCGCCTCCGGAGACCGTTCGGCGTCGATCCGGACGAATCGATCCGGCTCCGCCTCGATGAGTCGCTCGTAGTTCGCCTGCACGCCCGCGAGAAAGCCCGCGTGCTCCATCTTGTTCGTCGCGCCCGCCCGTTCTGCGCCGCGCTTCGGGTCGATGTCGAAGTAGATGGTTCGGTCCGGCATCCGCGTGAACGGCGCGTGGATACCCCGAACGTACTCCATCGGTCGCTTCACCTCGCCGCGCAGCGACTCACCCTGATACGCGATGCGGGAGTCAACGTAGCGGTCGGAGACGACGAGCTTGCCAGCTTCGAGTGCAGGCCTGACCGTCCGGGAGAGATGGTCGGCGTGATCGGCGACGAAGAGAAAAAGCTCCGCCAGCGGGTCGGAGTCGTCGGCCTCGATAGAGCGGTCGACGGCCTCCCCGTACCAGGAGTCGGTCGGCTCCCTCGTGACGACGGCGTCGGAGTAGGCGTCGGCGAGCGCCCGCGCCACCGTCGTCTTCCCGGCCCCATCGATCCCTTCGAGCGTGACGAGCATGGTCCGAGTGGGGTGGGACCGCACGTAAACGCACGGAACCCGACTCGCTCCGAGGGCGCGGCGTCAAGACGGAAAAGCGTGCCGGGGTATCTTTAGGGGGTCGCCGATCGAATCACCGGGCATGCACGTACTCGTGACCGGCGGTACCGGCTTCGTCGGAACGTATCTCTGCGAGGAACTGTCGAACCGTGGCCACGACGTGACGGCACTCGCGCGTGACCCACGGGACGCTGACTTCGACGCCGACGTGGAGACGGCCCGGGGCGACGTCACCGATTACGACTCCATCGAACCCCACTTCGAAGCGGCCGACTGCGTCGTCCAGCTGGTCGCGCTGTCGCCCCTGTTCAAGCCCAGCGGCGGGGACGACGCCCACTTCGACGTCCACCTCGACGGCACCGAGAACGCCGTCGAGGCGGCCGAGGCGCACGACGTCGACCGATTCGTCCAACTGTCGGCGCTCGGCGCCGACCCCGACGGGCCGACGGCGTACATCCGCGCAAAGGGACAAGCCGAGGAGGTGGTGAAGCGGTCGACGCTCGACTGGGTCATCTACCGACCGTCGGTGGTGTTCGGCGACGGCGGCGAGTTCGTCCCGTTCACGCGGAAACTTGCGACGCCGTACCTGACGCCGCTGCCCGGCGGCGGGAAGACGCGCTTCCAACCGGTGTTCGTCGAGGAACTGGTCCAGATGGTCGCCGACGGCGTCGAGGGAACGGTCACGGGGCCGAGCGCCGACGCGGCGGAGGCGGCGGACACAGAGACGGAGGCCGAGGAGGCGACGGACACGGAGGCGGAGGAGGTGGCCGACGACCCCGAAGAAGAGGACGAGCCCGCCGACCCGCACGTCGGCCGTACCTACGACATCGGCGGCGCGGAGGTGCTGACGCTCGCCGAGGTCGCGAAGCTCGCGTGGGCCGCAAAGCGGAAGCCGGTGTCCGTGCTGCCGGTCCCGATGCCGCTCGCCGGGATCGGCCTGTCGCTGCTCGACGCCGTCCCCGGCGCCCCGATGGGGTCGGATCAGTACCGGTCGCTGAAGTTCGACAACACGACGGAGAACAACGCGGTCGACGCGTTCGGCTGGACCGAGTCGGAGCTGACGACGCTTCAGTCGTATCTCGGGGTCACGGACGAACAGCTGGCCGAGCGGTAGTCGCTGGAGGCCGGTATCGACCAGTTAATCTGCGTCAGACGCTGGCCGAAAGCTTATCAAGCGAGCAAGCGCCGTACCCCGTAAGGAGACAATGAAACTCGCAATGATCGGCTTCGGACAGGCCGGCGGGAAGGTACTCGACAAGTTCCTGGAGTACGACCAGCGGACGGGCAGCGAGCTCGTCCGCGCGGCCGTCGCCGTAAACAGCGCGAAAGCCGATCTCATGGGGTTGGAGAACATCCCCAAGGAGAACCGCGTTCTCATCGGCCAGGCGCGCGTGAAAGGCCACGGCGTCGGCGCCGACAACGAACTCGGCGCCGAGATAGCCGAGGAAGACATCGACGAGATACAGGGGGCGATCGACTCCATCCCCGTCCACGAGGTCGACGCATTCCTCATTATCGCGGGGCTCGGTGGTGGGACTGGCTCCGGGGGGTCGCCGGTGCTCGCGAAGCATCTCAAGCGCATCTACACGGAGCCGGTGTACGGACTCGGTATCCTGCCGAGCCAGGACGAAGGGGGCATCTACACGCTCAACGCGGCCCGATCGTTCCAGACGTTCGTCCGCGAGGTCGACAACCTCCTCGTTTTCGACAACGACGCGTGGCGGAAGACGGGCGAGTCGATGGAAGGCGGGTACGCCGAAATCAACGAGGAGATCGTCAAGCGGTTCGGCATCCTCTTTGGCGCCGGTGAGATCGAGCCCGGCGGCGAGGTGGGCGAGAGCGTCGTCGACTCCTCGGAGATTATCAACACGCTCTCGGGCGGCGGCGTCTCGACGGTCGGCTACGCTGCCGAGGAGGTGAACCGCGAGTCGAAGGGGCTGCTCTCGCGGTTCACCGGCGACGACGAGGACGACTCGATGGACGCCGCCAACACGACGAACCGCATCACGTCGCTGGTTCGAAAGGCGGCCCTCGGCCGGTTGACGCTTCCCTGTGAGATCGACGGCGCCGAGCGGGCGTTGCTCGTGATGTCCGGACCACCGCAGTATCTGAATCGAAAGGGGATCGAGCGTGGGCGCAAGTGGCTCGAAGAGCAGACCGGCTCGATGGAAGTCCGCGGCGGCGACTATCCCGTCTCGGAGTCGGACTTCGTCGCCGGAGTCATCCTGCTGTCCGGAGTGACGAACGTCCCGCGGATCAAGGAGCTCCAGCAGGTCGCAATCGAGGCCCAACACAACATCGACGACATCCGAGAACAGAGCGAAGAGAACTTACACCGGTTGGTCGAAGACGACGAAGATGAACTGGAACCGCTGTTCTAAGGCGCTCGTCGCGACCCTGCTCGTGCTCACGGCCGCCGTCGTCCCTGCGGCGGCCGTGTCGACGTCCAGCGACGGGGTTCCCGACGAGGCACAGGTCGGCAACGAGGTGTCGGCGACGTTCACCCTCACCGAGCTGTACACCGATTACGAGTCGTGGACGCTCCACGGCGAGACGAACCTCACCGGCGTGACGTGGACCGTCCGCAAGCTGGATCAGGCGGGCAACCAGGTGTCACAGACCTCCTATGACGGCGGTGAGTTCAACGAGTCGATCGACATCGAGGAAGACACCGCCGAGGTCGAAATTCAGGTTCGTGGCACCACTCCGGAGGTGCGAAACTTCACCTACGAACCGGAACAACGGTTCCTGTTCGCCAGCTTCGAGCTGCTCCGGCAGGGTGGCGCCCAGCAGGACATCTCGGAGACCAGCGTTCACTACTACACCGAAGACTCGAAGGAGGCGCGACAGGCCATCGAGAACGCTTCGGCCGCCGTCGAGGGAGCCGGTGACAGCGAGGCCGAGGCAACCCTCGAAGACGCTATCGAGGCGTACAACAACGAGGAGTTCGGCTCCGCGACGACGTTCGCGAACAACGCCGAACAACAGGCACAGCAGGCGCAAAACGCCCAGAGCCGCAACCAACTCATCCTCTATGCGGTCGCCGCGCTGCTCGTCGTCGCGCTTTTCGTCGGCGTCGTCCTCTACTGGCGCTCCCAGCAGGACAGCTACGACAAGCTCGGGTAGATGCGCGTCCTCGTTCCGTTCGACGCGATCGACCCGAAACGGCGGCTCGCTCCCGTTTTCGACGCCGAAGAGCGGCGGGCGTTCGCGGCAGCGATGCTCGCGGACGTGCTCGACGCGCTCGACACACACGATCCGGTGATCCTCTCGAACGCGCCGGTCGACGCCGCGGCCCCGGTCACCGTCGACCGGCAGCCGCTCACCGAGGCGGTGAACGCCGAACTCGCCGCGGAGACGCCGACGGCGGTCGTGATGGCCGACCTCCCGCTCGTGACAGGCGACGCGGTCGCCCGGCTGTTCGAGCCGGACGCCGACGTAGTCGTCGCGCCGGGGCTCGGGGGTGGCACGAACGCCCTCGTCGCTCGCGACCCGTCGTTCCGAACGGACTACCACGGGGCCTCCGTGCGCGACCACCGCCGGGCGGCCCGCGACATCGGCGCGTCGCTCGCGAGCGTCGACTCGTTCCGACTCGCGGTCGACGCCGACGAGCCGGCCGATCTCGTCGAGGTGTTGCTCCACGGCGAGGGGACCGCCGCTGCGTGGCTCCGCGACCGCGGCGGCCGGCTCGAAACCACCGGCGGTCGGGCGAGGTTTCGGCTGGAGAAACCGGGGAGAGACACCTAGTGGCCAACGATTTTACCGCTGCTGGCCCTACTCTTGGGTGCGCGATTTTACTCGCGTCGGGCGTGCGACACCGAGAGCTCTCGACGAGGGCACCCTGACGGCTCTCGGCATGGGCGCGTCCGCTCCCACACTCATCAGCTTTTTGCGCGCCGAGCCGTAGCTGTGGACGTGATTCCGGGGGCCGACGAGTACGGCGTCGAGGTGACCGTCGACGATGGTGCAGTAGAGCGGCTGCTCGCGGCCGGTCCCGACGACGTCGAGGCCGCAGACGGGCTCACGTTCGCGCGGAACGTGTTCGTCCCGCTGACGACCGCCTGCCGGTACACGTGCACCTACTGCACCTACTACGACGTCCCCGGCGAGGCGAGCCTGTTGTCCCCGTCGGAAATCAGCGAGGTCTGTGAACGCGGTGCCGACGCCGGCTGCACGGAGGCGCTTTTCACCTTCGGCGACGACCCCGACGACCGCTACACCGCGATTCACGACCAGCTCCGCGAGTGGGGCCACGACTCCATCCACGCGTACCTGCGCGAGGCGTGTGAAATCGCGCTGGACGCAGGGCTGTTGCCGCACGCGAACCCGGGCGACCAGACGCGCGACCAGATGTCGCTCGTGGCCGACCTCAACGCCTCGATGGGCGTCATGCTGGAGACGACGGCCGACGTGCGGGCCCACGGCGGCCCCCGCGCGAAGTCGCCGGGACAGCGGCTCAACACCATCGCGACGGCCGGCGAGCTCGGCGTCCCGTTCACGACGGGCATCCTCGTCGGCATCGGCGAGACGCGCCGCGACCGCGCCGAGAGCCTGCTCGCGATCCGCGAGCTCCACGAGCGATACGACCACATCCAGGAGGTGATCGTCCAGCCGGTGAGCCCCAACGAGCGGTGGACCGAGCCGGCGCCGGCGCTGTCCGTCCTCCGGGAGGCGACCGCGATGGCGCGTTGGTGTCTCCCGGCGGAGGTGAGCGTGCAGTCGCCGCCGAACCTCGCGCCGGTGCGCGACCTGCTCGACTGTGGCGTCGACGACCTCGGCGGCGTCTCGCCGGTGACGGACGACCACATCAATCCGGACTACGCGTGGCCGGCGCTGCGGGAGTTAGAGGAGATCGCCGCGGATGCGGGGGTCCCTCTCTCGGAACGGCTCCCCGTCCACGAGCGGTTCCTCGAGGAGGAGGGCTGGATCTCGGAGCGCATCCGCGCGGAGCTCGACGCCGACACGGCCGTAGCAGAGCGATACCGGTCGGTGTTGGCGGAGTAAAGGCGAACAGGCGACGGCTGTCTACGTGCCCGCCCGGTCCGTCGCGCTCCCGCCTCGGCCGGCGCGGGCCGTCGGTCAGGTCACGCCGACGGTGCCCCCGGCTTCGTATATAAACCTCAGTCGTCGGCGCTGGCGGCGTCTCCCGTCGTCGCCCGTTCGCTCGGCCGGAGTAGCGGCGTCCCGTCGGCACGCGGCCCGAGCGTCGGCCCGTGTGGCGGTTCGCCGCTGATGACCCGCCGACGCTCGTAGTCGGTGGAGCGCTCGACGGGAACGCGGCCGACGGCGCGGATCATCTCCACGTAGTCGTCGAACGAGCGGAACTCCCCGTAGCTCCCGCCGGCACGCTTGGTAATCTCCTCCGAGAGGATGGTGCCCATGAAGTCGTCGGCGCCACACGAGAGCATCTTCAGCCCCTGCGCATCGCCGTATTTCACCCACGACGACTGCACGTGGTCGACGTTGTCGAGGAACAGCCGCGAGACGGCGATCATCAGCTCGTCCTCGGCGGCCGAGGCGCCGCCGTCGACGACGCCGCGCTCGTACAGCGGCGTCGTCTCGTGAACGAACGAGAGGGGGACGAACTCGGTGATGTTTCCGGTGCGGTCCTGCAACTCGCGCACCCGCTTCAGGTGGAGCGCGCGGTGGGCCTCGTTCTCCACGTGGCCGTACATGATCGTCGCCGTCATCGGGAGTCCGACCGCGGCGGCCGCCTCCATCGCGTCGAGCCACGCCTGGGTGTCCATCTTCCCCGGACAGATGACGTCGCGCACCTCGTCGACGAGGATCTCGGCCGCGGTACCCGGCACGGACGCGAGCCCCGCCTCGCGGAGCCGTCGGTACGCGTCCTCGTAGCGCCACTCGGTGCCGCGGATCGCGTGGTGTGCCTCCTCCGGCGTGATCGAGTGGAGGTGGGCGCCGTCGGCGCTCATCGCGCGCATCTGCTCGACGTACGTGCCGGGGTCGGTGTCGTACCGCTCGGGCGGCTTGTAGTTCACCTCGCTCGCAGGGTCGTCGAAGCCGGCGAGTATCTCGTGGTGCTCCGCGTCCAGCGCGAACGCCGGGTGGAGCCCCGAGACGGAGGTGACTTCGTAGATGCCGCGCTCGAGCGCGTCGCGGACGGCCGCCCGCGACTCCGCCGGGGTCTTCGTGAATCCAGGGTGGCCGGTATCCGCGTCGCGCTCGAAGTTCGCCGCGGTGTCCTTGAAATTACAGAACAGACAGCCGGTGTTGCAGGCCGTGGTGACGTTGTTGTTGAGGTTGGCGACGAACGTCACCTCGTCGCCGACGACCTCGGCGCGCCGGCGGTCGGCCGCCTCGAGCACGAGCTCCTTGCGCCGCTCGTCGATGCCCGGCGTCTCGGAGCCCGTCGTGAGCAGCTCGACGGCGTCGTCGACGGTCAGCCGGTCGCCGTCGCGGGCCGCCGCGAGCGCGTTCTCGAACGACTGCTCCGTGACGGGGCGGTGGTCGAAGTCGAACTCGTCGTCACGGTTCACGCCGTGGACTCGCGACCCCGGGAATAAAACCGTGCCGGGTACCGGCCCCCTGTCGCGGGTCGGGCGACCGGCTCTCGCGGCCTCGGCGCGCCGAATATTCAAGCCAGTGGCGCCTCTACGGGGGGTATGCTCGCGTGTGACACGCCGGGGCAGTCGCTGGTCGTCTCGCTCGCCTCGGGGCTGCTCGCCGGCGGTGTCGGCCTCTCGCTCGGCTTCGACCCGGTCGCCGTCGCCGCGCTGGCGGGCGCGTTCGCGGTCGCCGGCGAGCTCGCCGCCCACGTGGTTCGCGGCGACGAGCAGTGGCGCGCGGCGGTCGCGGCCGTCCGCTGACTGCCGACCGGGAGACATACGGGTCGCCGTCCCCGAGCGGCGGTAATGAGTGAGATCGAGGTGGAGCCGGTCGAGGAGCTCTCCCCGACCGTCGACGCCCCGGAGTACGTGCTGTACGGCGGCAAGGGCGGCGTCGGCAAGACGACGATGGCCGCGGCGACGGCGCTCGCCTCCGCCCGCGAAGGGACCGCTACCCTGTGCGTCTCGACCGACCCGGCCCACTCGCTGTCGGACGCGCTCGGCAGGGACGTGCCCGCGACGCCGACCCGTATCGACGACGAGCATCCGCTGTACGGCGCGGAGATCGACCCCGAGTCGGTCGAGGAGGGACCGTTCGGCGCCGGGGAAGGCGGCGCGCTCGGCGGGATGGGCGGGCTCGAAGGCCTGTTCGGCGGGGAGAACCCGCTGCAGGCGGGGTCGATGCCCGGCGCCGACGAGGCCGCGGCGTTCCAGCTTCTCCTGCGGTACATGGACGACGACCGGTTCGACCGGGTCGTCGTGGACACGGCGCCGACCGGCCACACCCTCCGGCTGTTGGAGCTGCCGGACGTGATGGACTCGATGGTCGGCAAGCTCCTCTCGCTGCGCGAGCGACTGTCGGGGATGGCCGGCAGCCTCGGCGGGCTGTTCGGCGGGGGCGTCGACGAGGCGGAGATGGAGCAGGGCGTCGAGAGCCTGCGCGAACTCTCCGTGCGCGTCGAGCGGCTCCGCGCCGTGCTCACCGACCCTGCACGCACCGACTTCCGGGTCGTGCTCGTCCCCGAGGCGATGAGCGTGAGCGAGTCGAAGCGGCTCGTCTCCCGGCTCGGCGAGTTCGGGATTCCGGTCGGTACGGTCGTCGTCAACCGCGTGATGCAGCCGCTCGCGGACGTCGCCGACGTCGACCCTTCGTGGTTCGTCGCCCCGGACCTGGAGGACTGCGAGTTCTGCAAGCGGCGGTGGGAGGTCCAACGCGGCGCGCTCGCCGACGCCCAGGAGCTGTTCCGCGGCCACGCGGTGAAGCGCGTCCCGCTGTTCGCCGAGGAGGTGCGCGGCGAGACGGCGCTGCGCGTCGTCGGGGCCTGCCTCGATTAGTCGCGCCGCTCCACGACGCGGGCGCCGGTAATCCCGAGCCCGACGACGAGTACCGCGACGACCAGCGGCGGCAGCGCGGCGACCAGATCACCCGTTCCCGCGTAGTTCCCCACGGCGAAGCCCGCCAGTAGCACCGCGACGAGTAGATGCCCCCCGACGACGAGTCGGCCGAGCGTCTCCATCTCAGAGCTTCCCGGCGAGCGAGAGCAGTCGGTCGCGGAGCCGGTCGGGGAGGAACCGCGCGTAGAGGACGGCGCTCGCGAATCCGCCGACGACGTAGCGCGGCTCCGGGTTCGTCGACACGCCCGCCTCGAGAATCGTGTTCGCCACCTCCTCGGCGGTCGACGCGAGCGGCGACGACTGCCCGGAGAGCAGCGACGCGTCCTCCTGCATGTCGTAGAGCCAGCCGTACGCGTCCGTCCGCGAGAGGCCGTCCAGCTCCGAGTTGGCGCGGTCGCGGAAGCTCGTCTCGACGGGGCCGGGTTCGACGAGCGACACGTCGACGCCGAAGCGAGCAACCTCGTTGCGAAGCGCGTCGGAGTACCCCTCGAGCGCGAACTTCGAGGCGGCGTAGGCGCCCATTCCAGGGGGCGCAAGCCGGCCGGCGACCGAGGAGACGTTCACTATCGTGCCGTCCTCGCTGGCGCGCATGTGCGGGAGCACGGCCCGGGTGAGCCGGTGGGGGCCGACGGCGTTCACCTCGAGCTGGCGGGCGAACAGGTCGCTCGGCACGTCCTCGGCGGGGCCGTGCTGGCCGTAGCCGGCGTTGTTGACGAGACAGTCGACCCGGCCCTGTTCGTCGACGACGCGGTCGACGACCGCGTCGACCTGCTCGCCGTCGGTCACGTCGAGCTCGGCCGTCTCGCAGCCGGCGTCGGCGAGGTTGGCCACGTCCGCCTCGTCGCGGGCGGTCGCGTACGTCGTCCACCCCTCCTCGAGAAAGGCACGTGCCGTCGCCCGGCCGATGCCGGACGAACAGCCCGTGATGAGTACCGTGCGTTCCATACGGTCGCGTCTCCCGCCCGGGAGTTAGGCGTTCCCGTCTCGGATGCGCTCCTTCAGCTCGTCCGCGTACGCGTCCGCCAGCCGCGTCGGCTCCGGGAGCTTGTACTCACCGCCGCAGGCTGCGACGAACTCGACCGCCGTCCCGGCGCTCACCCGGTGGCCGGGCGAGACGTACAGCGGGTTGATGCGCCGCGAGTTCGGATACTGCCGGCTCTGGTAGGCGTAGCCGACGACGGTTCCCTCGGACGCAGACATCGAGTCGTCCGCGTCGATAGGGACGCGCGTGCCCTCGGGGAGCTCTTCGACCGACGACCGGGGCGTCCCGCACAGCAGCCGCTTCGCGACGCCGACGCTCGGCGCGTCCCGGATGACGCCGACGTGGGTCGCGAGTCCGGCCTCCCGGAAGTGGATACGGCCGGAGCCGTCGAACAGGTAGAGGTCGGGCTCCGCGTCGAGTTCATCGAGCGCCGCGAGGATCGGGCCTCCTTCGCGGAACGCGAGCAGTCCCGGCACGTACGGGATCGACAGCTCCGTGACGGCGTGGGTCCGCTCGATTACCTCGTCGCCGCGCAGGACGACGATGGCGGAGACGGCGCGTTCCGGCTCCGAATCGACGAGAAATGCCTGGTCGACGCCAGCGACGAGCGCCTCGCCGTCGCGGACGTCCTCGGGCGTGACCGCACAGTCGTCGTCGAAGACGGCCGCGTCGGCCACCTCGCGTTGGAGCCGTTCCATCTCCGCCCGCGACAGCGACGGGTCCGGCCGGAACCGCGAGCCGTCGGTCATTCAGAACCGGCCGCCGGGACCGCCCGGACCGCCTCGACCGGGGCCACCCATCCGTCCGCCACCGCCGCCGAGCCGGAGCTTGTTCGGCGCGCTCACCTGGTCCTTGAGGTAGGCGCCGTACAGCAGGCCGAGACCGAGTCCCGTCAGATGGGCGAGGTGGGCGATGTTGGCGCCCGCGCTCGTGACGGAGCCGAAGACGCCGAACACGGACAGCAGCGCGTAGCCGATGGCGAGCAGCCAGATGGGGATGGGGAGCACGAAGTAGAGATACACCTTCAGTCCCGGATTGAGGACGGTGAGCACCCCGAGGATGGCCATGATGGCGCCGCTCGCTCCCAGCACGGAGGTCGGATTCCCGAGGTAGAGTCCGAGGCCGACCTGTGCGAGGCCGGCGAGCGCGCCCGTGGCGAGGAACATGACGGTGAAGCGGCGCGAGCCGATGTAGCGTTCGAGCACCGGCCCGAAGAAGAACAGGACGATGGCGTTGCCGAACAGGTGGCCGATGCCGCCGTGCGAGAAGACGGAGGTGATCCACGTCCAGGCCGCGAACGGGTCGGCAGAGGAGAGGGTGAACACGTCACTCCACGTCCGGCCACCGATGGGGAGGCCGAAAAGCGGGAACAGCACGAACTGAAACGCGAACACGACGACCATGACCGCGAGGAACAGGTACGACGCGTTCCCCTTGAAGTACGAGAGCGGGCCGCCGGGACCGGTGAGGCCGTCGAGCCGCGAGCCGGAGCCGCCGCGGTCGGTCACGGAGTCGTCGAAGCCCGAGTCGAAGACGGCGTCCGGATCGTTCCAGTCGTTCAGCCCGGCACAGGAGTGGTTCTCCGGGAGCCGATGCTCCGAGCAGTACTCCCCGCCGCAGCGACGACAGCTGTACGGCAGGTCGACGTCTCTGCCGCACACCTCACATTTCGCCATTAGGCGCGGTAGGTGTGTGAGTTCTAAAGGGGTTTTGGGTGGCCGACAGGGAATTGTTCAAATACGGGGTCGGGGTGAACGGGCTCAGCGTGCCGGTGGTGAACGCCCCAGACCGTCGGTCAGTCGTTCGGCTGTGGTCGTTTCTCGCGCCCAAGTGCGATCCGGGCGGTCGTGACCAGCCGTCGGAACAACCGCTGGAGCGCGTTCCACCGCGTCGCGAACAGCGCCGTGCCGATGGCGAGATAGATGGCTGTGAACCCGATGAGCAGTTCGTAGCTGCTGAACGGCAGCGGCACGACGTCCCGGATGATGACGAACTCCAGGCCGACCTGCGAGAGGAACAGAACGAGCAACGTCACCGCCTCGCCGACGCTGATGTTGAAGTTGACGAGGATCGCGATGGCGAAGTACGACTGCGCGGCGGTGATCCATATCTCGGCCGCCTGCTTCTGGTCGAAGGGGAGCGTCCCGTACGTGCCGAGCCCCAGCGAGTAGACGAGGACGAGCGTCCCGATGAGCAGCGTCCACTGGTTTAGCTTCGAGGAGATGAGCGCGTTGAACCCGGCCGTCGACCGTGCCTTGTTCACGAGGTAGGCGACGACGATGAGCTCCGGCGACTCGGAGGCGAGCGGTGCGATCCACTGGATCATAAAGAAGGAGGGGATACCGAAGCCCTGCCCCAGCTCCTCGAGTCCGTGTGCGAACGGCTCGACGGCGGAGAAGATCATCAGCCCGGAGTAGCCGAACAGAAAGAGGACGACGGGGACGCGGAGCTTCCGCGCCTTCGCCTGGAAGTAGGCGGGGACGCCGCCGTGCTGCTCTTCCGCCTCCACGTCGCCCTGGATGATGATAGCGATGTAGGCGACGTAGAGGCCGACGAGCACGAGCATGTCGACGATGTCGATTCCGCCTCCGACCGGCACGAGGAACGCCCACATCGTCGCGAGAAAGAGGAAGGCGATTTCGGTCGCGATGTCGGGGTCGAGCGTGACGCGAGAGGAGAACAGCCCACCGCCCCGTTCGACGGCCGAGTCTGCGCCGCTGCCGGCACGGAACAGGGTGAACAGCGCGATGCCGGACCAGCCGAGCCCGATGAGGATGCGGTTCGCGCCCGTCATGTTGGCGACGGCGAGATTCGCGTCGTGACACGCCTCGGCGAGCGGCGTCGCGGCTGCCTCGATCGTCGCGGCCGAGAGGTCCTGGCAGGCGGCGGCGGTTGCGCCGCCGCTCCCGGCGTTCCACGCGTACAGCGCGTCGACGGCGTACTCGGGGGCGACCGCGAGCACCGCGAGGACGGCGATAGCGAAGGCCCGAGGAACGTCCTTTTCGGCGGTTTCTGCGCCCCACGCGAGCAGGAAGGATGCACCGAGGACGGCGACGCCGGCAACAACGACGACCGTGCCGGGGGTGTAGCTGTCGACGTAGCCGGCGAGGTCGGAAATGACCCACGGGACGGTCAGAAGCAGTGTGAGCGCGACTGCCGTCAGTGGGTGGCGGAGCCGTTCGGGAACGACCATTAGTTCAAGCGGAGCGAGGAACCCACCTATCTCTTTTGTTATTGGGGCCGCGCAGACGATGTGTCATTCGGGACGGGTCCGTGCGGCTATCCAGGACGGCTCCGTGCGGCTGCCGCGACCGCCCGGGTTTATCTCCGTCGCCGTCCAGCGGCCCGGTATGCAGGTGTTCGGGCTGGTCGGCAACCCCGTCGGCCACTCGCGTTCCCCGCCGATGCACGAGGCCGCGTACGACGAGCTCGGGATGGACGCCCGGTACGTTACGTTCGAGCCGGACGAGGCGGCACTGGAGCGTGCCCTCGACGGCGCCGCCGCGCTCGGCGTCAGTGGTTTGAACGTCACCATCCCGTTCAAACAACGGGTGCTCGAGCTCGTCGAGCCCGACGACCTCGCCGCCCGCATCGGCGCGGTCAACACCGTCGACTTCGACGGCACCCCGACCGGCCACAATACGGACGCGGCGGGTGCGGTTCGCGCCCTCGACCACCACGGCGTGTCGCTCGACGGGACGGCCGTCGTCGTCGGCGCGGGCGGCGCGGGGCGGGCCGTCGCGTTCGGCCTCGCCGACGAGGGGATGGGCGTCCGGATCGGGAACCGAACCGAGCCGCGGGCGCACGAACTGGCCGAGACGGTGCCGGGCGCGACGGGCCACGGCCTCGACGCGCTCCCGGACCTGCTCGCGGACGCCGACGTGCTCGTCAACTGTACGAGCGTCGGGATGACAGACGGAGGCGAGCCGAGCGAGTCGACGCCGGTCCCGGCCGACGCGATCCACACCGACCTCGCGGTGCTCGACGCGGTGTACTCCCCACTGGAGACGCGACTGCTTCGGGAGGCGCGCGCGGCCGGCGCGACGACGGTCGACGGCGCGTGGATGCTGCTGTATCAGGGGGTCGAGGCGTTCGAACTGTGGACCGGCCGCGAGGCGCCCATCGCCGCGATGAACGACGCGCTCCGGGACCGACTTTAAGACGAGCGCGCGATTATCCGTCCGTATGGGACTACTGGACGCATTGAAGTCGGCACTCGGCATCGGGTCGAGCCGCGACACGGAGCCGGACGCGAGCAGCGAGCGCGCGGTCAAGGAGCCGGCGGAGGTGGCCGACCCGGCGTCGCAGGTCGACGCGGACGAGAAAAACGAGGACGCTGGGACGGCTGACGACGGCGTCACCGACGCGGAGGCTGCCGCGCACACGGAGGGGTCGGCTGCCATCACCGAGGAGCCGCCCGAGGACGGTGCTGCGGAGCCTGCCGAGGCGGCCGGCGCGGTCACCGACCAGCCGGGTGCCGAGCGGGACGCCGCGGAACCTGCCGAGGCCGCGGGTCCGGTTCCCGAAGAACCCGAGGACGGTCACGAGCACGTCGAGTCCATCAGCGGCATCGGGCCGGCCTACGCAAAGCGACTCGGCGACGCGGGGGTCAAGTCCGTCGCCCAGCTCGCCGATGCAGACCCCGACGCGCTCGCCGACGAGACCGGCGTCTCCGCAAAGCGCATCGGCCGGTGGATCGAACGGGCGGAAGAGTACTGACGCCGAACGCGTCTCGACGGGACTGAACCGAAAGTGCGTTAGCCGTCGCGCCGTTTTCCGACCGTATGCCGAGGGTCGTCACCGACCGCGCGGGCTTCCGCACGACGGCCGTGGACGCGCCAGCGGGTGCCCGCATCCCCGTCGAAGTCCGCGCGGGGGTCGACGACCCGTTCGACGCCTACCGCCGCGTCCGCGGCGACCACGGCGTCTTCTACGAGACGACCGGCGGCCAGGACGGCTGGGGCTACTTCGCCGTCGACCCGGAGCGGCTCGTGGCCGTCGGCGAGGGCGGCGTCTTCGAGACGCTTCGGTCGCTACTGTCCGGGGAGACGCTCGCCCGCGGCGACTGCTCGGTGCCGTATCCGTGTGGCGCGTTCGGCTGGCTCTCCTACGACGCGGTGCGCGAACTCGAATCGCTCCCCGACGACGCGGTCCGCGACCGCGACCTCCCGCGCCTCCAGCTCGGCGTCTTCCCGACCGTCGCGGCGTGGGAAGCTGACGACGCGCGCGACGGTGAGACGACGCTCCGTATCTGTTCGTGTCCGCGCGTCCGGCCGGCCGACGACGCGGATGCGACCTCGGACGAGGAGCCGACGCCGTTGCCGCCCGACGCGGCGTACGACTGGGGCCGGGAGACCGCGCTCGCACTCGCCGAGGCGGCGACGACTGGGGAGCCGGCCGCCGTCGAACCGGCCGTCCACGCCGACGAGCTCGAGTTCACAGCCGACTGCACCCGCGCCGAGTTCGCCGACCGCGTCCGGCGTGTGCAAGCGTACATCCGCAACGGCGACACGTTCCAGGCGAACGTGAGCCAGCGGCTGACGGCGCCCGCGGCGGTCCACCCGGTCGACGCGTACGACGCGCTCCGGCGGGTCAACCCGGCGCCGTACTCCGGCCTCGTCGAGTTCCCCGGCGTCGACCTCGTGAGCGCGTCGCCGGAGCTCCTTCTCGACGTCGACGGCGACCGGCTGGCCACCGAACCCATCGCGGGGACGCGGCCGCGAGGCGCTGATGCGGACGCGGACGCCGCGCTCGCGGCCGAGCTGACGGCAGACGAGAAGGAGCGGGCCGAACACGCGATGCTCGTCGACCTCGAGCGGAACGACCTCGGGAAAGTGGCGCGGTTCGGCAGCGTCGAAGTGTCGAAGTACCGCCGCGTCGACCGCTACTCCGAGGTGATGCACCTCGTCTCGCTCGTCGAGGGACTGCTCCGCCCGGAGCACGACCTCGTCGACGCCGTCGCGGCGACGTTTCCGGGGGGGACCATCACCGGCGCGCCGAAGCCGCGAACGATGGAGATCATCGACGAGATGGAAGCCACCCGCCGGGGGCCGTACACGGGGTCGATGGCCGCGTTCGGCTTCGACGGTCGCGCGACGCTGAACATCGTCATCCGGACGCTCGTCCGGTACGGCGACGAGTACGGTCTCCGCGTCGGCGCCGGCATCGTCCACGACTCGGTGCCCGACGCCGAGTACGCGGAGACGCTCGATAAGGGCCGTGCGCTGGTCACCGCGCTCGACACCGCGCTCGCGGAGACGCGCCTCTCTGTGGAGGACGGCGATGGGTGACCTCTCGTCTCCACCGCCGACTGTGCGTTCGCCGACGAGGTCGACGCGGCGCGCGCTGGTTCGCGTCTCGTCGCGAGCCAGCAGCGCGCGAGGTCATCGTGAGCAGCGAGAGAGCGAACGAGGGCTCGGGAGACGAGCAGCGCGAGTCTCCCGGCGGATGACGGAGGGCGCGAGCAAAGCGAGCGACCGAAGGAATCGGCTGGGGAGGCTCGTGGTGCGGTGTAGTCGCGGTGCGGTCTTCCATAGGTTCGCGCTAAGAGGGTGTTCCGGAGAAAGCACAATGAGCAGCGTAGAATCCGCCAATCTCACCCGATATCAGTACTGTGCCTGTCGTCCGGGCTTAGCGGAGGTAAACACGTAGATGTCCGACCCCGTCCCGACCGTCCTCGTCGTCGACAACTACGACTCGTTCGTCTACAACCTGGTGCAGTACGCCGGCGAGGCGCTGCTCGACCGGGGGTACGACCGGGAAGCAGCCCGCGAGGCACTCGTCGTCCGGCGCAACGACGCGCTCTCTCTCGCAGCAACCGAGACGCTCGACCCCGACGCGGTCGTCGTCTCGCCCGGCCCCGGCACCCCGGAAGCGGCGGGAGTCTGCGTCCCGCTGTTCCGCGAGTTCGCGTATCCGACGCTCGGCGTCTGTCTCGGCCACCAGGCGCTGTGTGCGGCCAACGGCGCACCCGTCGGCCACGCGCCGGAGGTCGTCCACGGAAAGCCCTCGACCGTCACCCACGACGGCCGCGGCGCCTTCTGCGGGCTCCCGGACCGGCTCGACGTCGGCCGCTACCACTCGCTCGCCGTCGCGCCGGGTGACCTCCCCGACTCGCTCGTCGAGACCGCCCGGACGGACGACGAACGCGGCGTGGTGATGGGCGTTCGACACGCCGAGAAGCCACACGAAGGCGTGCAGTTCCACCCCGAATCCATCCTCACCGAGCACGGAAAACGGATCGTGCGGACGTTCCTCGACGACGCGCTCGGCTGACGCGGTCGCGTCCGCGGCGAGACGCTCGGATAACCCCCCTCGTTCGGTCGCCGCGAGCGACAGCCCGAAGCCTTGCCCCCTCGAACTGCGGACGAATGCAGTACCACGTCGACGGCGAACTCGTCCCCGAGGCCGAAGCGACCGTCCACGTCGAGGACCGCGGCTTCCGCTACGGCGACGCCGCCTTCGAGACGCTGCGCGCCTACGGCGGCGAGGTGTACGCGTGGGACCGGCATGTCCGCCGGCTGCAGGACACCTGCGAGACGCTCGGGATGGCCGACGCCGTGCCCACAGATTTGGCCGTCCGCGTCGCGGAGACGCTCGACGCGAACGGGCTCGCGGACGCGTACGTCCGCGTCTCCGTCACGCGGGGCGTCCAGCCCGGGAAGCTCACGCCCGACCGGGAGGTCGACCCGACGGTCGTCGTGACGACGAAGCCGCTCCCCCGCAGCGGCGTCGACGGCGAGCGCGTCTGGGATGACCACGCGACGGTCCAGACGGTGAAGACCAGACGCGTCCCGTCGAGCGCGGTACCCGCGGCCGCGAAGACGCACAACTACCTCAACGGCATCCTCGCACGCTTGGAGCTGCGCCGCGTCGCGAACGAGGGGTACCGGCCGGACGAGGCGCTGTTGCGCGACGTGAACGGAAATCTGCAGGAGGGGACGACGAGCAACGTGTTCTTCGTCGACGACGGCGTCCTGAAAACCCCCGAGACGGGCGAACTGCTCCCCGGCATCACCCGCGAGCTCGTCCTCGAACTCGCGGCCGAGGAGTCGTTCCCCGTCGAGACGGGGACGTACACCGTCGACGACCTCCGGGACGCCGACGAGGCGTTCCTGACGAACACGACGTGGGAGGTCCGGCCGGTCGAAACCGTCGACGGGTTACAGGTCGGAAGCGGCCCGCTGACGGCGCTGTGTCAGCGGCTCTACGACGAGCGCGTGGAGGAACGCTGTTACTGATCGAACGCAGCGAGGACGCCGGCGCCGTCCGTGCCCGCGCCGTTGGGGCCCGAGACGTCGGGCAGCGTCGCGCGCTCGGGATGGGGCATCAGCACGGCCACCGTCCCGCGCTCGCCGAGGACGCCGGCGACGTTCCCCTTCGAGCCGTTCGGGTTCGCCGCGTTGGTGACGTTCCCGTCGGCGTCGCAGTAGCGGAACAGCACCCGGTCGTCGCTCTCGAGGTCGGCAAGCGCGTCGTCGGTGATCTCGAAGCGCCCCTCGCCGTGGGCGATGGGGAGCGAGAGCACCTCGCCCTCGTCGAACGCGCGTGTAAAGGGCGTGTCGGCGGTCTCGACGCGGAGGTGGACGTGTTCACACTGGAACCGCGCCGAGCGGTTCGTCGTGAACGCGCCCGGCACGAGCCCGGACTCCGCGCCGATCTGTGCGCCGTTGCAGACGCCCAACACCGGGACGCCCGCCTCCGCTGCGTCGCGAACCTCCGCCATCATGGGCGCACGGGCGGCCATCGCGCCGGCGCGGAGGTAGTCGCCGTAGGAGAAGCCGCCGGGGACGACGACTCCGTCCGTCTCCTCGGGCAGTCCGTCTTCGTGCCAGACGATCTCTGCGTCGACGCCGAGATGCTCCAGCGCGGCCACCGCGTCGCGGTCGCAGTTCGAGCCGCCGAACCGGATGACGGCGACCGTCATGTCGCGGCGGCCCCGACCTCGACCTCGTAGTCGTGGATCGTCGGGTTCGCGAGCAGTCGCTCGGCCATCTCCTCGGCGCGCTCGGCGGCCGCGTCGGCGTCCGCGGCCTCGAGGTCGATCTCGAACCGGTCCGCGCTCCGCAGCGCCTCCAGCTCGAACCCGAGCCGCTCTAACGCCTGCTTCGTCGTCTCGGCCTCGGGGTCGAGCACCCCGTGTTTCAGCCGGACGGTCACCGTCGCGGTGTAGGCAGTCATCGGGTGAGGGTGCGTGTCCGTGGATGAAAACGATTGTGGGTTTCCGGCGATGTACAAGAGTGTGCATATCCGAGCCGCACACAGCGAGCGTTGCGTAGAACGCGCAGTTTTTGCCCGCCGGGGCATCCCTGAAGGTATGGACAGCGTTCGCTTCGATAGGGGAGTCTCCCGGTGGTCGCCGTGACCCGACAGTACACCGAAATAACGGTGGTCGGCGACGACAAGACGGGAATCATCGCGCGGGTGACGACGCTGCTGTTCGAGCGCAGCATCAACATCGAGGACCTCGACCAGGCGGTGCGCGACGGCGTGTTCCGCATGACGCTCCACGTCGACACCGGGGAGATGACCTGCACCGAGGCGGAGCTGCGCGAGGCGCTCGCCGACCTCGGCGAGGAGATCGGGCAGGACGTCCGCGTGCGGTTCCCCGCGGACCGCGAGACGCAGACGGTCGCCGTGCTCGCGACGAAGGAGAGCCACTGTCTGGAGGCGCTGTTCGCCGAGTGGGCCGACGGGAAGCTCGACGCAGAAATCTCGGTCGTCATCGCCAACCACGACGACCTCGAACCGCTCGCCGACCGCTACGACGTCCCGTTCCACGACGTCGGCGACGGGAAGGGGACGCCCGACGAGGGGGAGCTGCTGGCGCTGCTCGATGAGTACGACGCGGACCTCATCGTCCTCGCGCGATACATGCGCATCCTCGGGCCGGAGGTCGTGTTCCGCTACGAGGACCGCATCATCAACATCCACCCGAGCCTGCTGCCCGCGTTCCCCGGCGCGGAGGCGTACCGGCAGGCTCGCGAGGAGGGCGTTCGCGTCGCTGGCGTCACGGCCCACTACGTGACGACGGACTTAGACCAGGGGCCGATCATCACCCAGCGCGCGTTTGACGTGCCCGCCGACGCCGAGCCGAGCGAGATCGAGCGCCGGGGGCAGCCGCTCGAAGCCGCGGCGCTGCTCGAGGCGGTTCGGCTCCACCTCGACGACGCCGTCTACGTCCACCGCGGGCGCGTCGAGCTCCGCGACGAAGTCGACCGCGACACGTACCAGCTCGGCCTCCCGGACGAGCTGGCGGAACTGACGCCGGACCGGCCGGTCGACGGGCTTGGAGAGGCGCTCGCCAAGAAGTAGTCGAAAGCCGGACGAACCCCTAAATACGAACACGCGCTAGTCGCACCCATGGCGACCGAGGGGCGCGAGATTCGGCTCGTTCAGAACGAGGACGGTTGGTGGACCGCCGTCGACGAAGAAACCGGCGTCGCGAGTCAGGGCGAGAGCCGCGAGGCCGCGCTCGAGAACCTCGACGAGGCGGTCGAACTCAGCCGTGGGAAGGGCGACCCAATCGAGGACGAGGAGGCGCTTCTCCGCGAACTCGGTATCGACCCATCTGCGGTCGAAAGTGACAACGAACTCCCCGAGTTCATGCAGTGACACGGCCCGCCGACTTCTCGGGCCGGGACGTGATCGTCGTTCTCCGGAACCACGGGTTCAAACCGGTTCGCCGGACCGGGAGCCACGTCAGATTGCGGTACGAGGATCCGGAGACCGACGAGGTGCGGCTCGTCACCGTCCCGCTGCACGACCGGATACGCGTGGGAACCTTACGGAACATCGCCGAACAGTGCGGCGCGAACGACTTCGACGCGTGGTGTCGGTGGATCGACGCGAACCGGTGAGCTACAGCTCCCGAACCGCCTCGACGGCCGTCGGAAGCGCCGGCGCGTCGAACAGCTCCCGGTCGAGATACGCGTTCGCGCCGGCCGTGTACATGTCCCGCACCGCGTCGACGACGTACTCCGGAAGCGGCGCCGGCTCCATCTCGCACAGCTCCCGCCAGTCGGCCACGGCGCGCTCCTTCGCGCGCTGTTTCGCCGTGGCGACGGCCTCGACCCACTCCGGCTGCTCCCGTTTGTGGTACTGCCGGACGACCTCCTTCGAGAGCTGCTGGCCGTCGTACGAGAAGCGGTTCTCGTCGAACGTGCCGACCACGTCCGCGACGAGCACCTCGCCATCGACGTAACAACACTCGATCTTCCCGTCCTCGTGGACGAGTCCCGCCTCCGCGGCGCGCCCGGTGACGAGGTCGTTCACCCGCCGCGCGATTGCTTCGAGCTCGTCCACGTCCGCGGCGCCGGCGATGCGGTCGGCTTCCTCGCGCGAGAGGTAGCGGTCCGACTCCTCGAACTTCGTGGAGAACTCCACGACCGGCTCCGGGAGGTCGACCGGCTCGTCGGGCCACTCCCCGACGGGGAGGCCGTACTCGTCCGGCGTCCCACGCGAGCGGAGCGACGAGCCGACCGGCACCGTGTTCCGGAAGACGATCTCGAGCGGAATCAGGTAGTTGTCGCCCGCCTCGGCGTGGAAGGCGTCGTAGTCGTACGTGCGGCCCTCGTGGGGGAGCTCCGGGACCCGCGTGAGGTCGATCGCCATCTCCCGGGGCGGGGTCGCCGCCTCGGCGAGCGGGCGCGTCTCGCCGTTCGCCACGACGCCGCGGTAGTGGGTCGCGATTCCCTCGGCTTCGAGGCGTTCGAAGTTCGCCGCGCCCATCGCACACAGCGCCGCGCCCTTGTTCGGGATGGCGTCGGGCATCTTTCCCCAGTCGAAGACGGAGTAGTCGTCCGTGAACACGAACGCGCCGCGCCCGAGCCGGTCCGGGGTCGCCGGCTCTTCGACCCGGAACTCCTTGACGCTCGTCATACGCGTGGCTTCCGTCCGCGGCGCATAGGGGTTTCCCTTCGGCCCGGACGGGCGCGTCGAGTCCGAACGCCTTTGCCCGCGCCCGACGCCCGGGCAGGTATGCGAGTGGACATCGGAAACGCGCTGTCGGAGACGGCGACGCCGGGCGTCTCCGTCGACGCGCTCGACCGACTCGACGACGCCGTCGCGGAGGCACACGAGACCATCGCGGCCGGGATGGCGAACGCGACGTTCGGCTACGCGAGCCTGAACCTCCCGGAGACGACGAGCGCCGCGGGCATCGAGCGAGCCGTCGCCGACGTGGACGTAGACGCCGTCCTGACGGTCGGCATCGGTGGGTCGGCGCTCGGCGCCCGAACCGTGACGGCGGGGCTCGGCGAGCCGAACCACCACCTGCTCGACAACGTCGACCCCGAACACGCGACGCGCCTGCTCGATAGCCTCGACCTCTCGCGGACGGCGGTGAACGTCGTCTCGCGGTCCGGGACCACCGCCGAGACGCTGGCGAACTTCCTCGTCGTCCGGGACGCCTACGAGGCGGCCGGCGTCGACTGGACCGAGCGGACCGTCGTCACCACCGGCTCGTCCGGCCCGCTCGCCGACCTCGCCGACGAGGAGGGGCTGCCGACGCTGTCCGTCCCCGAGGGCGTCCCCGGGCGGTTCGCCGCGCTGTCGGCCGTCGGGCTCGTCCCGGCGGCCCTCTTAGGCCACGACATCGAGGCGGTGCTCGCGGGCGCTCGCGAGGCGCGCGACGGTCTCGCCGGGAGCCTCCACGACTGCCCGGCGTACGCGTACGGCGCGGTCGCGACGGCGCTGGAGCGGCGCGGCGCCCACACGAACGCGTTCATGCCGTACGCCGAGGCGCTGGAGCCGTTCGCGGAGTGGTTCGCGCAGCTGTGGGCGGAGTCGCTCGGGAAGGACGGACAGGGCCAGACGCCGGCGCGCGCGCTCGGCGCGACCGACCAGCACTCACAGCTCCAACTGTACCGCGCCGGCCGCCACGACAAGCTGGTGACGCTCGTCCGCCCCCGCGAGCGAGCCGACCGGGCGATTCCGGCCACGGACGTCGAGGGGCTCTCGTACCTCGGCGACGCGACCCTCGGCGAGCTGCTCGACGCGGAGTTCGAGGCGACGGAGGCTAGCCTCGCGGCCGCGGGCCAGCCCAACGTCCGCGTCGAGGTTGACCGCGTCGACGCGGCGGGCATCGGCGACCTCCTCTTCTCGTTCGAGGCGGCATGCGTCCTCGCCGGGGAGTTGATCGGCGTCGAGACGTTCACCCAGCCCGCGGTCGAGTGGGGGAAGAACGCGGCGCGCGGACTGCTCGGGGGCGAGAAGACGGCCGAAGCCGACGCGGTGCGGGGGAAGCGGGAGTTCCGCATCGAGTAGCTGTAGCTCGGGTAGCGCCCCCTTCCCACCGGGGAGAGATGGGCGGCGCCCCCTATTGAGTAAGAGGTATACCCGGCACGGCCGTACCCGTCCCCGTGTCTTCCGATAGCGCCCGGTTCGGCTCCCCGACACAGCGGCTGCGCGTCGTCGGGACGTCGCTCGGCCTCGGGGTCGCGGGCTTCCTCGTCGGCATCGTCGTGACGCTGTTGCTCTTCTCTCTCCTCGGCGGCCTCGGCGTCCGCGTTCAGGAGAACATCATCGTGCTGTACGGTGTTCAGATCATCGGCCTGCAGGGCGTGGGGCTGATGGCCACGTCGCTGTTCTACTTCCAGGTTCGCGACCGGTTCTCGCTCGTCCGCATCGGCCGGCCGTCGCTTCGCGACGTCGGCCTGATGCTCGGCGGAACGCTCGGCATCTTCCTCCTGTTCGCTGCGATCAGCGTCGTCTACTCGTTCGTCGGCGTCCAGACGCCGACCACGCCAATCGTCGAGGACGGCCTCCAGACGCCGGTGCTCGCGCTGTATCTCATCCCGCTCACATACCTCCTCGTCGGCCCGGGGGAGGAGCTGCTGTTCCGCGGAGCCATCCAGGGACTGCTCGGGGAGGCGTACCCCTCCGGGCTCGCCGTCGTTATCGCGTCGGCCATCTTCGCAATCGCGCACGCTGGCAACGTCATCGGCGCGCCGCTCGAGCAGGCGGTGCCGTACTTCCTCATCCTCTTCGTGTTGAGCCTCGTGCTCGGCGCGCTGTACGAGGTGTCCGACAATCTGCTCGTCCCGATATTCGTCCACGGGACGTACAACGCCGTCACGTTCTTGCAGCTGTATCTCCGCGGGACGGGCGTCGTGTAAACTACCCCACCCTACTCGCTCACGGCTTCGCCGTTCGCTTCGTTGCGGGTGGGGCTTTCGCGTGGACTCCCGTTCTGGCCGCCGTTGGCGGCAGGCTCGTAATCGCCGTTCACGTTCAACGTCCCGCGATTCAAGCGCACGTTTACGGGTGCGCCTCCGCCCGACGACTTTTGCGCCGAGCGGAGATGCTTCAGACCGATGTTCTTCGCCGCGTTGTAGTCTGCGTGGGGTGAGTACTCGCACTTCAAACACTCGAATACGTCCTGTCCGCCCGAAGTCGGGCGGTTGTTCTCGTGGGTGAATCCACACTTTGAACAACGTTGGGAGGTATAGGCAGAACTCACCTGTTCGACCGAGATACCGACTATCTCGGCTTTGTACTCGACGTACTCGAACAGACGGCGGAACGCCCATGCGTGGAACTTCTTAGCACGAGGCATCCGCTCACGAATCCCTGTCAGGTTCTCGAACGTGATTACGTCACAGTCGTTTTCGAGGGCTTCCGCGACGAGTTCTTTCGAGACGGTGTGTAAGAAGTGGTCGTAGCGGCCTGTCTCGGTACGTCCGACCGACTGGATAGTTTCGTGGGCGGCCCGCGTTCCACGCTGTTGAAGCGACCCGCGCCGTTTCTCGAACTCGCGGTGCCAGTGATTCAACTCCGACCCGTTCCAGAACGTACCCGTGGAAGTGACGGCGACGTTTTCGATGCCGAGGTCAACGCCGAGGACTGTTCTGTGCCCGTCGTTGCCGTCGTCGGCAGTCTCGAACTCCACGTCCGCCTTTGTTCGGACGTGAAGGTAGAACTCGCCGTCTCGGTAGTGGAGTTCCCCGCCTGTCACTTCGTAGTCGTCGTTGAACAGATACTCCGAGTGGGGCGTCTCGCGGTTCTCGCCGGGAAGGACATACTCGACGGTGATGCGTCCCTCGACGGTCGAAAGCGTCGCGTGGTCGTCGTTGAACGTCGCGCATCGTTTGTCGTAGACGAGTGTCGGGGCGGTGAGGTGCGGCTTCCCCGCGTAGTCACCGTGCTTCCAGCGAGCGACGACGCTCTGTACGGCGTCGGCGGCCTTGTTGCGGGCGTTCTGGACGAGGTTCGCTTGCAGTCGCGTCTCGGCCCGCACGTCGTCGTAGGTTTCGCGTTGGAGTTCGGCTTTGCTCGTGGTCTTGTACTCGCCTTCCCACGCGTGGTCTACGACGTAGTTGGCGGCCCACAAGAACTCGGAGATGGTATCGTGGAGGAGGTTGGCGTCGCTGTCGGCCACGTCGAGTTTGATGGGGACGGTGCGACGTACGTCCATCCGTGTTTCAGATGAGGACCTATGTCTTTATTTTAGTAACGGTTCGGTTGGGGAGTCGGCCAGCTATTGAGCGTGGTTAGTGTAGTACCGTGTCGGTTTCCTCTCCGACCTACTCGCTCGCTTCGCTCGCTCCTTGAGGTCGGAGGCTCCACCTTGAATTACGCTGAGCCGTCGCGGACCGACGGCCACGGGCGAACCAACGAACTGTCGGACGGTTCGGACGTCCGGCTGACGGCCGTCTGACGTGTCTTTATGCTGTAAGGTACGGTAGCACTCCCATGCGTCGGTTCACCTTCGCGCCCCCGCCCCCCATGGCCCGCGAGATCGAGTCGCTGGCGCGAGAGTACGGGCTCACCGAGGCCGAGGTGATAGAGCAGCTGGTCGAACTCGGGCTCGAGGAGGTCGACGAGGAGCGGCCCCGCGTGCCGGAGTGAGTCGACCGTAACGTGCCGGGGTGAGTTGATCTAGCGTAACGAAGTGAGAGCCGACCGTAGCACGTTTACCGGCGCCGGGGGAACCATCGAGCATGTACGACCGGCTGAAGGGGTTCCGCGACTTCTACCCCGAGGAGATGGCCGCGCGCCGTGAGATCATCGACACGGTGGAGGCCGCGTGTCGCCGCTACGGCTTCCGCGAGACGGCGAGCCCGCACCTCGAGCGCGCGGAGATGTGGACGGACAAGTCCGGCGACGACATCGTCGAGGAGCTGTACGCCTTCGAGGACAAGGGGGGGCGCCACGTCACGCTCACACCGGAGCTGACGCCGACGGTCGCCCGGATGGTCGCCGCCCGCCAACAGGAGCTGTCGAAGCCGATCAAGTGGTTCTCCACGCGGCCGTTCTGGCGCTACGAGCAGGTCCAGCAGGGGCGGTTCCGCGAGTTCTACCAGACGAACATCGACATCTTCGGCTCGTCCGATCCACGGGCCGACGCGGAGGTAATCGCGCTGGGCGCCGAGCTGCTCACCGACCTCGGGCTGGACGCCGACGACTTCGAGTTCCGCGTCTCCCACCGCGACATTCTCGGCGCGGTGCTCCGGAGCTTCGACGCCGACGTGGCCGTCCGCGACGCGGTGCGCGCGGTCGACAAGAGCGACAAGATCTCCGAGGCGGAGTACCACGACCTCCTCCACGACGCGGGCCTCTCCTACGACCAGGCGGCCGAGTTCGACGACGCCCTGACTGCGACGGACCGCGACTCGCTCGGCGAACTCGCCGACTTCGCGGGGACCGACGAGGCGGCCGCCGCGGTCGGTAACCTCGAGGCCGTGCTCGACGCGGTCGACGAGTTCGGCGCCGGCGACTACTGCGAGCTCTCCCTCGAAACCGCCCGCGGCTTCGACTACTACACCGGCGTCGTCTTCGAATGCTTCGACTCCACGGGAGAGGTGTCCCGCTCCGTCTTCGGCGGCGGCCGCTACGACGACCTCATCGAGTCGTTCGGCGGCCAGCCGACGCCGGCGGTCGGCTTCGCGCCCGGCTACTCGACGCTCCCCCTGCTGCTCGACCGCGCCGGCGTCTACCCCGAGGAGTCGCTGACGACGGACTACTACGTGTTGCAGGTGGGCGACACGACGGCGGAGGCCGCCAAGGTGGCCCGCGAGCTCCGCGCGCTCGGTCACGTCGTCGAGACGGACGTCGCCGGGCGGAGCTTCGGCGCGCAGATGGGGTACGCCGACTCCATCGACGCCGAGACGGTCGTGATCGTCGGCGAGCAGGATCTCGCCGAGGGGCAGTACACCATCAAGGAGATGGATTCGGGCGACCAGACCACCGTCCCGGTCGACGAGTTCCCGCCCGAGTCGGGGCGCCCGACGTACGAGGACTACGAGTAATCAGTACGACTCGACGGTGAGGTCGGGAACGCGCTCGAACTCGGCGACGTTCCGGGTGAGTACCGCGTGACCGTGCTCGAGCGCCGTCGCCGCAATCATCGCGTCCACGGTCCCGATTTGCGCACCCGACGTGCGGAGGTCGCGCTGGAGCGTTGCGGCGGTGTGGGCTGTCTCGGTATCGAACGGTAACGGCTCCATCCGGTTCATCGCCCGGTCGAACCGGTCGGCGCTGGCGTCGTGCAAGCCGACTTCGACCTCCATGACGGACAGTGCTGAGACCGACAGGTGCTCATCACGGAGGACGAGCTCGAGGAGCTTCTTCGTCGCTCGTTCCTCGTCCGCGAGCAGGTCGATGAGAAAACAGGAATCGAGCAGCATCACTCGCGGAGCCGCTCGTCGAAATCGTTCCGGAACCGTCGTCGCTGACGGTCGAGCTGGTCCAGCTCCTCCTCCTCGAGTAGCCCGACGATGTCGAACAGCGGGTGCTCCTCCCGAGCTTCGACCAGCCGACGGACGACGTCCCCGACGGACTCGTCGTCACGTCGGGCCGCGTCGAGCGTCTCGTACACCTCGTCCGGGACGCGGATTTCCTTGCTGCTCACGGTTCGCTGTTGGTCGGAATCGGATAAAAATCCTCGCCGCTCACCGATGGAGCAATGACGGTCGCCGTTACAGCCTTGTGCGTGCGATGCGCCTTCCGGCTCGCGTACGATGGCACGGATTATCGCGGCTACCAGCGCCAGCCCCACGCTGAGACCGTCGAGAACGCGCTGTTCGCCGCCCTCTCGGCGCTCGACGTGACCGAGGTGCCGGACGCGCCGCCGGAAGAGTACGCCGCGGCCGGCCGCACCGACGCCGGCGTCTCGGCCGTCCGGCAGACGGTCTCGTTCGACGCGCCCGCGTGGCTCACGCCGGCCGCGCTCAACGGCGAGCTCCCCGCCGACGTGCGGGCGTGGGCGAGCGCCGACGTTCCGGACGGCTTCCACGCGCAGTACGACGCCCGCTCGCGCGTCTACGAGTACCATCTTCACGCGCCCGGCGGGTCAGCGTCCGACTCGACGACAGACAGCCGCGAGTGGACCGACGGACAGCTACGCCGCGCCCGCGCCGCACTCGAGAAGCTCTCCGGCCGCCACGACCTCCACAACCTCACGCCGGACGACGCCGGCACCGAACGAGCGCTCTCGGCGACCTGCGAGCGGGACGGCCCGTTCCTCGTCTGCCGGTTCGAGGCCGGCGGCTTCCCCCGCGAGTTCGTCCGGCGTGCGATTACGCTGGTCGAGCGCGTCGCGACCGGCGAGCGGGAGCCCTCGTTCGTCGACCGGGTGCTCTCGGCGGAGCCACTCTCGGGCCCGGACGGCGTCGGCCCGGCGCCGCCCGAGCCGCTCCTGCTGTGTGACGTTCGCTACGACATCACCTTCGAGCGCGACCCGGCGGCAGTCGAGAGCGCCCGCTCGGTGTTCGAGCGGCGGCGGGTGGACCGACTCACCGGCGCGAGAGTCGCCGGCCGGGTTGGTGAGGAGCTCGGTTAGTCCGGCTTCGGTGAACTCCTCAGGAACCGATGGAATCGAAGGGGGAGACACGGAGACGGTATTCAGTAGTCAGTATTAGATCGGTCCGTTGCAGAGAAACGTGATAGTGTAGCAAGACACACTCACGTTGCCGTGTCGAACGAGTTCTTTGTGCGTGCAATCAGACGGTCTCGGCACGGAGTGACTGACCGATACCTAACAGGGCGATGGCCATCAGCCCGAACGTGAGGGCGTCCAGCCAAGCTGGAAACGTGCTTCCGTACACCGAACTCGCCCCGAGTAAGACGACCCACATCGCCGCGAAGCCCAACAGGAGTACACCGGTGGTCCGTGAGGGGATGCCCGTCCGGAGACTAGCACCACCAAATACGCCGGCACCCCCCGCAAACAGGAGGAACGTCGCCACCAGAACTCGTCCGATGTCGGGCAGAACATCCATCGGAGCCGGAACTGCTCCGACCGGGAGGTGAGTGGCTACCCCCCAGACGAGGAGAACCGCGATCACGGTCGTTGGGAGCGCCACAAGCACCACGCCAGCGTGCGCCAGTCGGGGGGTCCGGGTGACGAACCAGGGATACAGTCCGAGCATCCCGACGTACGAAAGAAGGATGCCGAGGAAGCCAGTCAGGCCCGTCAACAGCCCCTCCACGGACAGCGGCGTGAGTGCTTGGACGGTGAAGAGGGTCGCAGAGACCAGCAACAGCCCACCACCAGCGAGGAATAACGTCGCACTCCGTTCGGCCACGGGCTGCCATTTTGGGAGGAGCAGCCCCAGCAGACGACGGAGTCGCGGGTTCGTGATGGTTCGTTCGGTCATATGAGGTACTCCTCTTCCGGAATGTGCGGGCTATCTCGACCGCGGGTAATAAATCTGGACCCGGTACGCCCAATCAATCCGGTGTGTGCTCGGTACGCTCAATCAATCCGGTGTGTGGCGCAGCGAAGCCGTTACTCGCTGCCGACTGCAGTCACGCGGGCGAGTCGGGCGCCGGGTCCGCACGGCCGGCTGGTGGAGATGCTCCCCGCGTCAGATAACCGATTGCGAACAACAGAATTCCCATCACTGCCGTGGTGGCGAAATCTATCCACACGGGCGTCGCCCCCTCATACACCATCCCGGACCCGAATAGTGCCACCCACGGAACGGCGAGTGCCACCAGCGCGAGGCCGACACCCTGCGACGGAACCTGCAGTCGGTAGCTCGTGATACCGTAGAGCGTGAGCCCTACCACGAATCCGCCAGACACTACACCGACCAGCAGATTCCCGTACGAGAACTCTTGCCCGACGATCAGCGCATGTCCGAGCCAGAAGACAATCCCTCCAACAGGAAGCAGAAGGAGGACGACGCTAACGAGTGCGGCCCGGCGGCTGTGGGCGGCCAGCTTCGGATATAGCCCGAGAAGTCCGACGTATGAGACGAGAATCCCGACCATCGTGGGCAGTCCGGTTATCATTCCCTGTGACATATCGGAGACCAGTACGGCCCCCATTGCGACCGCGGCAGCGGACACCAGTACGCCGGCAACGAGGAATGCCACCCCACTCCACTTCCCGAGCGTCTCGACCATACGTTTGCCATACTGTGACATGTGGATAGGACAGCCGGGTGTTGACAATGAACTTAATCGATAGGACATTATCGTACTCAAAGTTACATGTGCTACTCCGGCCGTTCACTTCGAGGCCGGCCGTCCCGGGTGCATCTGGCACCCTGCCGTGTTGGGGACCCAGGTTTAAGCGCGTCCCAGAGCACGTCCACCCATGTCAGAGAGTATTAATCGGGGCGATCCCGCGACGCTGCCACCGGACGAGGCGTTCGCGGTCCTAGGCAACGAAACGCGCATCCGAATCCTGCACGTGCTAGCAGACGCCCCCGAACCGCTGTCCTTCTCGGACCTGTACGACCGTATCGACTACGATCCGAGCACGAACTTCAGCTACCACCTCAAGAAGCTCGAAGGCCACTTCGTCAGAAAAACCGACGAAGGGTACGAACTCGGCCAGGTGGGCAACCGTGTCGTCCAAGCTGTCCTATCAGGAACAATGACCGAGGCGCCACTACTGGAGCGGACCCGTATCGACCACCGGTGTGAGTTCTGTGGTGCAGACACGGAGATCAGTTACACCAAGGGCTATCTCGGACTGTACTGTACGGAGTGTCCGGGCAACGCCACCGACGAGGTCCCGGAGAAATTCCGCGGCTATCTCCGAGCGCAACCGTTCCCGCCGGCGGGCCTGGAGGGCCGGTCCGCCACTGAGATACACCAGGCGGCGTTCACCTGGGGGAATCTGCAACGACTGTCCCTCGCAAGTGATCTCTGCCCAATCTGTTCGGCACAGCTCGAGACCACGATGGACATCTGTGAGACCCACGATTCCGACGGGGATCTTTGTGAGACGTGTGACCGGCGGCGGCTGGTCTCGGTCACCACCCGATGTACGAACTGCATCATTGAAGGTGGAGGCCCGCTCCGAACGTTCCTCTTGGCAGACACGGAGGTCCTGGCGTTTCTCACTACCCACGGAATCAATCCACTTGCCCCTTCAACGGAACCATGGGCGAAGCTAGAGACGCGCAGCGAGGAGATAGTCTCGCGCGAGCCTGCCGTGGTGCGGCTTACGTTCGTCGTTGATGCCGACACACTAACGCTGACCGTGGACAGCGACCTCTCGGTCGTAGATGTGACGCGGAGCGAGATTTCAACGTCGGAGTAAGCGTCAACAGCGCCGTCAGTCCCAGCCGTCGGGCCAGACGCCGGCCGCACGCATCCCGGACTCGGCGCCGGCGTCGACGAGCGTCTCCCGAATGTCGTCAGTGTCGACCCGCGGGACCGACTCGTGGGTGAGCGCCGCGACGAGCAGCGTCGTCAACACGGCGTGGTCGCGCAGCGTCCGCGCGTCCGTCTTGTCGCGAGTGTCCGCAGCGGTGTGGCCCCAGCCGCGGCCGCGCTCGTGGCCGCTCGCCGGCTGGCTGTGAAGCTGGAGCGACGGGACGCCCGTCCGGAGGAAGGGCCAGTGGTCACTGTACGGGTGTGGCGTCTCGGAGACGTGGCACGGCTGGCCGGCATCGCCGACAACGCGTTCCGCGAGCTCGCCGAGCGCATCGCTGCCGTGGGTCAGCGCCCGGAGGTCGCGGTGTCGGCCGGCGCCGTCCACGTTGACGACGGCGCGAACCCGGTCGGGGTCGAGGCTGTCGGCGAGCGCCTCGGCGCCGAGCAGCCCCGTCTCCTCGCAGCCGACGCCCGCGAGCCACACCGGACAGCCGAGGTTGCAGTCGGCAAGGTAGCGGGCCGCCGTCGCGACGGTCGTGATGCCACAGCCGTTGTCGAGCGCGCCCTCGGCGATGTCGTGGGCGTCGAGGTGGGCGACGACGAGGACGCCCTCCTCGGTGTCGTCCGACGCTGCCGAACCATCCGATTGGGCTCCCGCACCGGTGTCGGGGCCGAGCGTCCCGACGACGTTGTGTGAGACGCCGTCCTCGGTCGTCGCGTCGACGCGCAGGCGGAGCTCGGCGCTCTCGCCTGCATACTCACGGAGCCACTCGCCCGTCTCGTAGGAGACGCCGACGGCGGGCACGGCACCCTCGTGACCGAACCGCAGCGTCCCCGTCGGGGCGAGCTGGCCGGGCTCGTGGTGGGCGAAGACGAACGCCGCCGCGCCGGCCTCGACCGCGTGACCGTACTTCTCCATCCGGTGGATGTAGCTCTCTCCCTCGGGGGAGGCGGTGTCGGCGAGTGCGACCGTGCCGGCGACGGCCGCCTCGTCGGTTTCGTCCGGGGTGCCGTGCCCCACGTCGGTGACAGGCGCGCGAACGTCGCCGGGCGGCGAGTACGGCAGCGCGATGGCCTCGAAGGAGCGCTCGACGGTTCTGTCGTCGCGCTCGAGCCGGACGGCCAGCTCGGCGTCGCCGCGGCTCCACGTCCGGATGTCGAACGGCCGGGTCTCGGGGTCGGCGCCGGCCTCGTCGAACGCCTCGGCGACGAGGTCGGCGGCGCGGCGCTCGCCCGGCGAGCCGCCGAGTCGCGGCCCAGCCTCGATCAGGGCGGTGAGGAAGCGTCGCGGGAACGGGTCGTCGTACGCACGCCCGGCGACGCGTGTCGTCTCGTCCATACCGCTGCCTGTGGACGCGGGCGCAAAAGCCCGTGGGCGGGCGACGGCGCCTGCGGAGTCGTGGCGAACCCGTCGGCCGCGTTGGGGTGCAACGATGCGTTTACACGCGACCGACCGCAACCGCGTGTAATGAGTTCGGTTCCCGAACGCGGCGAGCTCGACGAGGAGTACACGTGGGCACTCGACGAGATGTTCGCCTCCGACGAGGAGTGGGAAGACGCCTACGAGTCGGTGGAGTCGCGGCTCGACGACCTCCGCGCGTACGAGGGGCGCGTCACCGAGGACGCGGCGACGCTGCTGGAGGTGTTGCAGCTCCGCGAGGAGCTGATGCGGACGGTGTCGAACGTGGCCTCCTACGCGCGGATGCGCTCCGACGAGGACACTCGCAACCAGGAGTACCAGGCGCTGTCGGCGCGCGCGCAGTCGCTCGCCTCGGAGGCGTCGAGCGCAGCGTCGTTCATCGAGCCTGAGCTTCAGCGCACAGACGAGTCGACCGTCGAGTCGTATCTCGACGCCGAGCCCGAGCTCCGCGAGTACGACCACTACATCGACGACGTGGTGCGGCTGAAGCCGCACACTCGGTCGCCCGAAATCGAGGAGCTGCTCGCGGAGCTGTCGGAGGTCACGGGTGCTCCCTCTGACATCTACGGGATGCTCTCGAACGCCGACATGGCGTTTCCGACCGTCGAGAAGCCGGACGGCTCCGAAGTCCAGATCACGCAGTCGAACTTCACGTCGCTCCTGAAGAACCCGGACCGCGCGTTCCGAAAGCGGGTGTACGAGGGGTACATGGACGAGTGGGGCGAGTTCCGCAACACGGTCGCCTCCTCGCTGAAGAACTCGGTGAAAGCCGACGTGAAGACGGCCCGGGCACGCAACTACGACACTGCCCGCGAGGCGGCGCTCGACGGGCCGAACGTCCCCGTCGAGGTGTACGACAACCTCGTCGAGACCGTGACCGACAACCTCGACGTGTTACAGCGGCACGCCGACCTGAAGCGGAACCGGCTCGGCGTCGACGAGCTCGCGATGTACGACCTGTACGCGCCGCTCACCGACGAGGAGGCGCCCGACATCGAGTACGAACAGGCGAAAGAGTGGGTGATCGAGGCCGTCGCGCCGCTGGGCGAGGCGTATCAGTCGCGGCTCGCAGAGGGGCTCGAGTCCCGGTGGGTCGACGTGTACGAAAACGAGGGGAAACGCTCGGGCGCGTACTCCGGCGGGACGTACGACAGCCAGCCGTACATCCTGATGAACTACCAGGACGACGCCGCCTCGGTGTACACGCTGGCGCACGAACTCGGCCACTCGATGCACTCGGAGCTGACGAGCGACGAGCAGCCGTACGTCTACTCGAACTACGAAATCTTCGTCGCCGAGGTGGCGAGCACGGTGAACGAGGCGCTGCTCACCCACCATCTGCTCGACACGGTCGACGACGAGACGCTCCGCCGGCACGTCCTCGACGAGTATCTCGAACGGTTCCGCTCGACGCTGTTCAGACAGACGCTGTTCGCCGACTTCGAGCACCGCATCCACACCATCAGCGAGGAGGGCGGCGCGCTGACGCCCGACCGGCTCGACGAGGAGTACGGCGAGTTGAAGCGCGACTACTACGCGAACGCCGACGTCGACGAGCGCATCGAGCGCGAGTGGATGCGGATTCCGCACTTCTACTACAACTACTACGTGTATCAGTACGCGACCGGCATCTCTGCGGCCAACGCAATCGTCGACGGCATCCTGAGCGAGGGCGAGCCGGCCGCCGAGCGGTACCTGGACTTTCTCCGCACCGGGTCGCGAGAGTACCCGCTGGAGCTGCTCCGCGGCGCCGGCGTCGACATGGCGGAGCCGGACGCGGTGGAGGCGGCCATCGACGCCTACGAGAGCTACGTCGCCGAGTTCGAGTCGCTGTCGTAGCGGCCTGGAGGGAACTCTCGAGCCGGGAGAGTTCGCCCGCGCGACCGTCGCCGGCGAAGCGAGTGCGGTGACCCAAAGACACATTTACGAACGCGTCTAATCCGCGATAGCTAGATGTCTCGCAGTCCCTCGCTTCCGGAACGACCTCAACTCGACCTCGATCCCGACATGACGCCCGACGAGCGGCTCGACGCGCTCCGGGAACACTTCGAGGAGATCGTCGCGGTCCACGACGAACTGGCGACCCAACTGGAGGCCGCCCGCGAGCGGCAGGACGAGCTCCGCGAGAACGTCGACGGGCTCCAGCGAGAGAACGAGGCGCTGAAGACCTCCTCGCTGTACATCGCAACCGTCGAAGAGGTCGGCGACGACGAGGAGGTCGTCCTGAAACAGCACGGCAACAACCAGGAGGTGTTGACGGACGTGTCGCCGCGGCTCGCCGACGAACTCGAGGCCGGCGATCGCGTCGCCATCAACGACTCCTTCGCCGTCCAGCGCGTGCTCGACGACGAGACGGACGCGCGAGCACAGGCGATGCAGGTCACCAAGAAGCCGGCCGTCACCTACGCAGACATCGGCGGTATCGACCAACAGGTGCGCGAGGTACGCGAGGCCGTCGAGGACCCGCTGTCGAACCCGGGGCAGTTCGAGCAGGTTGGTATCGAGCCGCCGACCGGCGTGCTGTTGCACGGCCCGCCGGGGACGGGGAAGACGATGCTCGCGAAGGCCGTCGCCAACGAGACGGACGCCACCTTCATCAAGATGGCCGGCTCCGAGCTCGTCCAGAAGTTCATCGGCGAGGGGGCACGGCTCGTCCGCGACCTCTTCGAACTCGCGGAGGAACACGAACCCGCCATCATCTTCATCGACGAGATCGACGCCATCGCCTCCAAGCGGACGGAGTCGAAGACCAGCGGGGACGCGGAGGTGCAGCGGACGATGATGCAGCTGCTCTCCGAGATGGACGGCTTCGAGGAGCGCGGCGACATCTCCATTATCGCCGCTACCAACCGCTTCGACATGCTCGACGGCGCCATCCTCCGCCCCGGCCGCTTCGACCGGCTCATCGAAGTGCCGGAGCCAGACCACGAGGGGCGGACGCGCATCCTCGAGATTCACACCCGCGGCATGAACCTCGCGGAGGCGGTGGCGTTCGACGACCTCGCCGAGCGCACCGAGGGGTTCTCCGGCGCCGAACTGGAATCGCTGTGTACGGAGGCGGGGATGTTCGCCATCCGCGAGGGGCGCACCGAGGTCCGAACCGAGGACTTCGAGGCGGCGCTCGCGAAGATCGACCGCGAGGAGTCGACCGGGACGCCCGTCGCATTCTACTAACGCCCGTTTGTATCGCGTCGGGTGTCCTCGCTCGCTTCGCCCGCTGTGGTCACCGCTCGCAATAAAAACCTGCACTAAAAACCGCAGCCGAGCGCTCCCTCCGGTCGCGCTCGGAGGACGGGTGGTAGCTGCTCCCCAAGCAGCCGCAGGTGACAAATTCTCCACCACTGCGAATTGCCTCGCTCCGCTCGGCGGACGCCCCACTTGTGACCTCTCCAGCACAACGTTTATACGATAAAGTGTGGTATTTTCTCACATGGCTTGCCACGTCGTCTGTGACGCGTGTTCTCTCGACCGCCGCTTCGAGGACTGCGTGACGGCCCACGAGCGCGCGAAAGAACACGAGCAGACGCATCCGGACCACTTCGTCAGTCTCCGGAACCCGGCCTGACTCAGGCGAGCGCGACCAGCGCGCTGCCGAACGCGCCGATACCGGCGACGATCTCCTCCCAGACGGAGACGCCCGTGACGAGCGACTGCAGGGTGTCCAGTCCGAAGAAGGCGAACAGCGCCGCGCCCGCAACGTGAGCCTTCCGCGCGTTGAACCGGTGGCTGAACCGGTAGAAGAACAGCGCGTTGACGAGGCTCACGGGGATGATTGCGGCCATCTCGCCGATCCAGATAGCCGTCCCCTGGGCGTACTGTGCCGCGAGACCGATGGTGACGAGCTGCGTCTTGTCGCCAAACTCGCCGAACGCCATCAGCGCGAAGATGGGGAGGAAGCCGCCGAGCGCGTTCGGTACCTGCCAGCCGACGACCGGAACCTGCACGTCAAGCTCGCCACCGTCGGTGAGGCCGGCGCGTTCGATCTCGCTGCCGCTCTCCGCGCTCCCGGACTCGTCCGTCGCCGTGGCACCGGCCACCCGCATCTTCTCGGGGGTGCTTCCCGGTGACGGAGCGCTTCTGAGCAGCAGCACCGCGAACAGCAAGAAGAGGAGCGCCGTGCCGAGGTCGAGGTACACCCCGGGGAAGACGCGCTGGAGGAAGCTCCCGAAGGCGATTTCGAGGACGGTCCAGCCGGCGAACGCGGCACCCGCGGCGCTCACGACGAGCAGCGGGTTGAATCGCGTCGAGAGCCCCGCGATGATGAACTGCACCTTCTCACCGGGGAGAACGGTGAGCTGTGCGACGAACGCGACCGTCGCTACTTCGAGCCACGGTGCCATGCAGCGGTCACCTCCCTGGCTGGCGGATGCGAGTTCATTAGTTCTCATCGAATGATTAGACACTACTAATTCTAAACGTTGCGGAAGCGGGTCGTCCGCGTGAGAGCCACGCCGGACGGTTAAGACGGACCGGTGCGTGTGTCGTGGTGTGACCGATCTCGTGCGAGCGCTCGTGCTCGCGCTGCTCGTCGTCGCCGCCGGCTGTAGCGGGCTCCCAGCGCCCTCGACGCCCTCGGCGGAGCCGTCGACTGCACGACCGGCCGCGCCGCCGGCGCCGGACCCCGATCTGACGGTCACGGTGACCCGTGTCGTCGACGGCGATACGGTGGAGATCGAGTACGCCAACGGCTCCGCGGACACGGTCAGACTCGTCGGGATCGACACGCCCGAGGTCCACGCCGAGAACAGCCCAGACGAGTTCGATGGCGTCCCCGACACCTCGGCCGGACGGGACTGCCTCCGCCGGTGGGGAGAGGCGGCCAGCGAGCGGATGACGAGCCGGCTGACCGGCGAGGAGGTCGGGCTCGCGTTCGACGAGAGCCTCGACCGTCGCGGCTACTACGGCCGCCTGCTCGGGTACGTGGTCCACGAGGGCGCCTCGGTGAACTACGGCCTCGTCGCGGACGGCTACGGGCGCGTGTACGACTCGTCGTTCACCCGGAAATCGGCGTTTCGCGACGCGGAGGCGACCGCGATGGCGAACGCGACGGGGCTGTGGGAGTGTACGACCGACTCCCAGACTGCGGGGACCGCCACCGGCACGGCAATCGCGGGCGACGCAGGGCTCGCTATCTCCGTCCACGCGGACGCTCCGGGAGACGACAACCTGAACCTCAACGACGAGTACGTGACGCTTTCGAACCGCGGGGACTCGGCGCTCGACCTCGAGGGCTGGACGGTGACCGACGAGGCGAACCACCGCTACGAGTTCGGCGCGGTGACGCTCGATCCGGGCGCGAGCGTCCGCCTCCACACCGGAACCGGTGAGGACACCGCGACGGACGTCTACTGGGGGCGGTCGGGGGCAGTGTGGAACAACGGCGGCGACACCGTGACGGTGCGGGCGGCGAACGACACCGTCGTGGCCGAGCGCGCGTACTAAGTCGGGTTCTTCCGTTCGAGGCCGGTGCCGCAGACCTCACAGCGCTCGCGGTGGTCGTCGTAGACGCGGCCACAGCCCTGACACTGATACTGCCAGTCGCGGCGCTCGTCGATCCCCTCTTGCGCGATGACCTCGACCGAGACGTCGAGCTCGTCGGCGACGTTCTGCATCGCGTAGTCGTCGGTGACGAGCGTTGCGCCGAGCTCGAAGGCGGCGGCGAGCAGCCGAACGTCGGTCTCCGACAGCTCCGTGAAGTCGCCGGTCGTCCGCGCGGCGCGCTCGACCTGCTGGAGCGGCCCCTCGCCGGGGACGTGGAGTCGCATTCCCGCCCCTTCGAGCGCGTCGAACCGGTAGCCGGATGCGTCGTCAGTGAGCTCTTCGCGGACGCTCGGCACGGTGACGAACTCCGCGTCGGTGGCGTAGTCGTTGATGAACGCGGAGGCGTCCAGGACGTGCATCTACCGCGAGATGACGATGTGGTCTTTCACCGCCTGCACCGTGGAGACGGGAACGTGATAGCGGCCGCGGTCGTCCAGCTCGAAGTCGATTGTGACGCCCTCGGCCGGCTCAACGAGCAGATGATGGAGCCGCCCGGTCTTGTAGTCCATCGTGACGTTGTACAGCCGACCGATCTCCGCGCCGTCGGTGCCGACGACGTTCTTGTCGGAGAGGTTCTCCGCGAGTATCTCGCTCATGCGCCCCGGTACGCGCCCCAACACATAAACGACACGGGCATCGTCTGACGCACGTCGGTCGCAGCCGTGCGATTCAACGCACAGTTGTCGCGTCAGTGCGGTTCGACTCGCGTCAGTCGCGTCAGTGCGGTTCGACTCGCGTCAGTCGCGTCCGTGCGGTTCGTGCGGAATTCAGGTGAACCGCTTTATCGGCTGCAGTCCAACGAGGCACATGGAGAGACGCGAGTTCCTGCGTCGCACCGCGCCGTTCGGTCTGGTCGGGCTCGCCGGTTGTAGCGGCTCGGAGCCGGCCGACGAGCCGACGGCGACCGGTACACGAACTGCTACGGAAACTGGCACCGAATCGCCGACGGCGACCCCCGAGGCGGACCTCGTCATCGACGTGGGCCCGGACGGCGCCCTCGTCTTCGATCCGGCGACGGCAGGCGTCGACGTCGGCGCCACCGTCGCGTGGGTGTGGCGCTCTGCGAACCACAGCGTCACCGTCGAGTCGACGCCCACGGACGCCGACTGGTCCGGCACGGGCACGGAGCTTCACGACACGGGGTTCGTCCACGAGCACACCTTCGACGTCGCCGGGGTCTACGACTACTACTGTGACCCGCATCGAAGTGCGGGGATGGAGGGAACGTTGACCGTCGGCGACGCGACGCCCACGGAGACGGCGACCGAGACGGAGACGGCCACGGAGACGGAGGCGCCGACCGCGACGCCAGAGGCGGACGTGACCGTGAGGGTCGGGCCGAACGGAGCCAACCGATTCAGCCCGGAATCGTTCACGATCAGCGCCGGCGACACCGTCCGGTGGGTGTGGGACTCGTCGGGACACAACGTCTCCCCGGAGCGTCAACCGGCCGACGCATCATGGCCCGGGCGTGACGACTCCACGTACGGCACGGGGACGACGCACGCGTACACGTTCGACGTCGCGGGCGAGTACGAGTACCACTGTGACCCCCACCAGGGACTCGGGATGCGCGGGTCGTTCACCGTCGAGTAGACACGGGGCGGCGTGAACGGCCGCGAGCGGGGTCTGAAAGAGTTATGTGCGGGCGACGGCCAACGTGAGGTAAGGGATTTCTCATGTCTGATACCGACGCCACCGGGTCGACAGAGGCCGGCGCGACGGGACTGCGGACGCCCATCGTCGCCGTCCTCGGCCACGTCGACCACGGAAAAACCACGCTACTCGACACGGTCCGCGGCTCGGCCGTCCAAGAGGGGGAGGCGGGGGCCATCACCCAGCACATCGGCGCGACGGCCGTCCCGCTTTCCACCATCGGGGAGATGGCCGGGTCGCTCGTCGACCCGACCGACTTCGACCTGCCGGGGCTTCTGTTCATCGACACGCCCGGCCACCACTCCTTCTCGACGCTGCGCGCCCGCGGCGGCGCGCTCGCCGACATCGCCGTCCTCGTCGTCGACGTGAACGACGGCTTCCAGCCGCAGACCATCGAGGCGCTCGACATCCTCCAGCGGACCGAGACGCCGTTCGTCGTCGCCGCGAACAAGGTGGACACCGTGCCCGGCTGGAACCCGCAAGGGCACGTCCCCATCCAGCAGTCCATCGCCGAGCAGTCCGACCGCGCCGAGCAGGACCTCAACACCCGGCTCTACGAGATCATCGGCGAGCTGTCGGACAACGGCTTCTCCGCGGACATGTACTGGCGGGTGCAGGACTTCCGGGGGAACATCGGCGTCGTCCCCGTCAGCGCCAAAACCGGCGAGGGGATTCCGGACCTGCTCACCGTGCTGATGGGGCTCTCCCAGCGCTACCTGAAGGAGGACATGTCCATCGACGTGACCGGCCCCGGCGCCGGCACGGTGCTGGAGGTGAAAGAGGAGCGCGGCTTCGGAACGACCATCGACACGGTACTGTACGACGGCACGGTGACGGCTGACGACACACTCGTCGTCGGGGGGACGAACGATCCCATCGTCACGGACGTTCGGGCGCTGCTCCAGCCGCGGCCGCTCGCGGAGATCCGCACCGAAAAGCAGTTCGAGAAGGTCGACTCCGTCGCCGCGGCGACGGGGATCAAGATCGCCGCACCGGACCTCGACGACGCGATGGCCGGCGCGCCGGTCCGCGTCGTCCGCGACCGACCCGTCGACGAGGTCATCGGCGAGGTTGAGGCGGAGCTCTCGCAGATCGACGTCGAGACGGAGGAGAACGGCGTCGTCGTGAAGGCGGACACGCTCGGCTCGCTGGAGGCGATCGCGAACGCGCTCCAGGAGGCGGAGGTGCCCATCGTCCGCGCGGAGGTCGGCGACGTGGCCCCCCGCGACGTGGCCGTCGCCTCTACCGCCGACGAACCGACCCACGAAGCCATCCTCGCGTTCAACGTCGACGTGCTCCCGGACGCACAACAGCAGGCGACCGACCAGGAGATACGAATCTTCTCCGATGACGTCATCTACCAGCTCGTCGAGGAATACGAGGCGTACGTCACCGGCATCAAGGAGGCCCAGCAGGAGCAGGTGCTCGACAAGATCGCCCGCCCGTCCCGGTTCCAGATTCTCCAGGACCACACGTTCCGGCAGTCGAACCCCGCAGTCGTCGGCGTCGAGGTGCTCGCGGGGACACTGAAGCGTAACTCCCGCGTGGTGAAGTGGGAGGGCGGCGAGGCCGTCCGCGTCGGCGAGCTGAAGACGCTCCAGGACGAGGGCGAGGACGTCGACGAGGCGCACACCGGCGACCGCGTCGCCGCGTCCATCGACGGCCCCACCGTCGGCCGACAGATCGAGGAGGGTGACGAGCTGTGGACCGAGCTGCCGGAGAAACACGCGAAGATCCTCGAACAGGAGGTCCGCGAGGAGCTCCCGACCGACGAGCGCGAGGCGCTGTCGATGTACCTCGAAAAGCAGCGGAATCGGGATCCCTTCTGGGGGAAGTAGCCCCCCTCGCTACAGCCCGTTCGCGAACTCGCGCAGCTCCTCGTTGAACCGGTCGGGCGCCTCCCAGAACGGGGAGTGGCCAGTATGCTCGTACCACGATATCTCCGACTCGGGGACGAGTTCGGCGTGCGTCTCGGCGGCGTCCGGCAGCACGATGGCGTCCTCCCGCCCGTGCGTGAACAGGACAGGCACGTCGAGGTCGCGGAGCGTCTCGTCGTTGTCGACCTCGCGGTCGAGGAGTCCCGCCCGGACGTGCGGCGGCGTGACGGCGTTGAAGCCGAGCAAGAAGTATCGGTCGCGCGTCGAGAGCTCGCCGTGGACGCAGTCCTCGACGAACGCTTCGAGCCCCTCGATGCTCTCCGTCGCGTCGGTCGAGGTGAACGCAGGCACCCGGTCGAAGAACGCCTGTCCGACGACGGCGTTCGCGGCGTCGCTTCCGAGCTTCGAGATGGCGCCGACGTAGTTCGCCCCGGCCACGTCTGCCGTGCCGTGGACGGCGAAGTAATCAGAGAGCACGAGCCCCCCGTACGACCAGCCGACGAGCACCGGTCGGTCCAGCGCGAGCTCGTCGATGACCGCCTGTACGTCGTCGGCCCACAGCGACGGGTCGTCGTAGGCGTCCTCCGGCTTCTCGGACTCGCCGTGGCCTCGGAGGTCCATCGCGACCAGCCTGAACTCGTCGGCCAGCGAGGAGCGGAGCTGCCGCTCCCACGAGAATCGGCTCTGGGTGTAGCCGTGGACGAACAGGATCGGTCGACCGTCGGCGTTCCCGGTTTCGACGACGTCGAGCGTCGTTCCGCCACCGCCCGTGACTTCGTGTGTGTCCATGACAGCCGCGGACACGTACCGGTGCCGCATAGCTCTATGGCTCCCGTCGTGGGTAATAATATTTAATTACGAGACGCTCGTCACCCGAGACGTGACCGACGCGGACCGCCACGACGCGGTGCTCGCGACCCTGCCCGTCCCGTTAGTCGCGGCGCTGGCGTGGTCGTGGCTCC